>Ga0209048_10000004_pt1 | contig 195745 bp, 183 predicted proteins | sample FrelakmetCRP12CR_FD_187146 | JGI IMG/M metagenome (GOLD analysis project Ga0209048, IMG submission 187146) | Freshwater lake sediment microbial communities from the University of Notre Dame, USA, for methane emissions studies - CRP12 CR (SPAdes)... | ecosystem: Environmental > Aquatic >...
CTTTGCCGAAGCATTTCGGTTCCTTCTCAATCGCATCTCAAGTTTTGTAAGCCTTCCGTTTAGCAAACTCGACAAGATGTCATTACAAAAGAAACTCAACGAGATTGGTAAAACCAAGGACGCCATCGGCAATCTTGCATCGGCCACCTAAGGTCTTTACAATTATTTTTCGCTAAACTGGTCATAGGCTCTCGCCGCGTCGGCACCATAGACAGCGGCTGGTCCGCCGCTATCCACCGGAGAGGATCGCGGCCTTTTTCTCCGCGTACTCATCCTTTTGGATTTCCCCTCGCGCAAACCGCTCGTTGAGTATCTGCAGTGCAGAGTAGCTCGGGTGACCCCACGTCTGCGACGGCGGTCCCCAATTATGTCGCCCATTGGCGAAGACCCAACGGGCGAGGAAGAAGATGACTGCGAAAAAGAGAAACATGAACAACATCATCATCGGGAACATCCACCAAAAGTGCCAGCCGTAACCATAGCCATGGCCCCACATATGCATGGAGCCGGGCCAATAATACCCTTGGGGCGGAACGGCTGGCTCCGTCTGCTGCTGCTGAGCAATCGTCTGCAGCGGCGCGATGAACGTGATGAAGGTGAGGATCGGAAGAGTCGAAAGTTTTTTCCACATGAAGGGATCTCGCTTCTTGTATCGTTTGCCAGTTACAGGGTCGCAATCATTTGACCTAGATCAACGGGCGCAAAGTGGTGGAAAGGTAACAATAAACGACCGGTGAGAACGCAGAATATTTTTATTTTTATCTATGACGCCCTGAGCAGCGCGATCGAGCAGAACAGGCGGCGGGTTTCACCTTTATATATTTTTACCCGCTTTCACGGCAACGTATGGGAAAGACGCCGATCAATGTCCGCTTTCGCGGGTAAAGCAGACATTATAATGAGAGAGCGTCATGTCCGCTATTGACCCAAAGCGGACATTTTGCATTATAAAATTCTGTCGTTAAGTTGCGCTAATCGTACAATGCAACGAACGCGTGAGATTGGTCGAAGATGAAATACTTACAAATTTCCATGATTGCCACAGTCGCTTACGCGACGGTCCTCGCGTCATCGTCTTTTACGGTGGCGCACGCCCAAACCAGTATCACCCCCGCCGCGGCCCTGCCCAGTGCCGCCGAGGTACGGGCGATTGCCGAGGAAGGTTTCATCTATGGCCTGCCGATGGTCATGGATTACGCGGTGATGTACGACTTCGTCATCAACCGGAAGTCCCCTGCCTGGAAGGCGCCCTTCAACCAGCTGCGCAACGAGGCGCGCGTCTTCACCTCCGCCGACACGACGGTGGTCACGCCCAACAGCGATACGCCCTATTCCATGGTGTGGGCCGATCTGCGGGTGGAACCGCTGGTCGTTTCCGTGCCCGAGATTGACGCCAAGCGCTATTACTCTGTGCAACTGGTCGACGGCAACACCTTCAACTACGGCGTCATCGGGACGCGCACGACCGGCAATTCCGCTGGAAACTTCATGATAGTCGGGCCGAACTGGAAGGGCGAAACCCCGCCGGGCATCCGCAACGTCTTCCGCGCGACGACCGATTTTTCGCTGGTGCTGTTCCGCACGCAGCTGTTCAATCCCGCCGACATGCCCAACGTCGAAAAGGTGCAGGCGGGGTACAAGGCGCAGACGCTCTCGGCCTTCCTCGGCAATCCGGCCCCGGCCACCGCGCCCGAGATTGTCTGGCCCTACATCGACCACGACCTGGTCAAGGCCCGGTTTTTCGAGTACCTCAATTTCGTAATGCAGTTCGCCCCGGCAGCGCCGGAAGAAGCCGCCGTCCGCGCCAAACTGGCGCGCCTGGGGATCGGCACGGGCAAGCCCTTCGACTTCAATGCACTGCCGGCGGAACTCAAGGCTGCCCTTGCCGAGGGCATGCAGTCCGGGAGCGACCGCGTTGACGAAAAGGTACGCAACGTCGGCGCCGATGTGAACGGCTGGCGCGTCGCCGCCGCGTTCGGGGACCGGGCCTTCTTCAACGGCGACTGGCTGCTGCGCGCCGCGGCGGCCCGTGCCGGCATCTACGGTCTGGACGCCGAGGAGGCGACCTATCCGATGACGCGCAACACCGTGGATGGCGGCGTGTTGGACGGCTCCAGCCACAAGTACACGCTGACGTTCGCCAAGGGCGATCTGCCGCCGGTCAATGCCTTCTGGTCAGTGACCATGTACGACGGCAAGACCCAGTTCCTGGTAGCCAACCCGATCAATCGCTACCTCATCAATTCGACGATGCTCGGCGACTTCAAGTGGAACGCTGATGGCTCGCTGACGTTCTATGTCCAGAAGGATTCGCCGGGCAAGGACAATGAGTCGAACTGGCTGCCGGCGCCGGATGGCCCGATCTTCATGGCCATGCGCCTCTACTGGCCGAAGGAAACGCCACCCTCCATCCTGCCGCCCGGAAAGGGAACGTGGACGCCTCCGCCCCTAGTTCAGGCGGATTGAGGGGGATAGGAAGTTCAAACGGCTGAATCGCCTCCGATCAGTCTTTGTTAGCCTCCGCCATACGTACACGGTGTTCATTGAATCCCGATTTGCTGCAGTGGCCGATCTGTTATCCCAAAATGGAGATATTCAATCCGTGGGACAAAGGCAGCGAGGCGATTTAGCACCTTTAATTATTCAATTATGAAATATGCCTTCGTGGCCTATTTAGTTGATACGAGGCGGCAACCCGGCGTGGGATGGAAAAAAACTTCCACGCCGTGACGCCTAAGGACCTGTTCAATGCTTTCTAGCGACTGCGGTGTGCTTGTTGGCAAATTGTCGCCACGGCTCTCCCAGTAGCGGCAAGCGCGATTAGCAAAACCTGCCTCGGTCGAGAGTTCTGACTGTGTCAACCCGGCCATAACTCTTCCGACGCGTAATTGTCGACCACTAACGATGTTGCTCATGCGTTATTTCCCTTAGCGACTAACACGGCCTCAATTAAGATTTTTAACGGGCCAATGAGCTGACGTTCACTTGTCGCCGACGTTTTCAAGATCGAGCACAACGCGACTCATGTGCGATCCCATGTCCATCACGCGGAAACCGAGTTCGGCGCACATTTGCAGCATGGTCGTGTTTCGGATTAACACATCGCCATACACACGCCGCAGACCCTTTTCTTTGGCGTAATCGATGACGCGCCGCATCAGCAGCCAGCCGAGCCCGTGACCCTTGAGTCGCGAGCGTACCAAGATCGCGAATTCCGTAGTCTTTTCGTCGAGCTCGTCCTTCAAGCGCACGAGCCCGAGCATGTGACCCGTATCTTCGTCGAGCGCGATGAAAGCCATTTCGTGCCGGTAGTCGAGATGAGCGAGCTTATTCCTCTCCTCCGCGCTGAGCTCGTCAATGCGGGCAAAAAACCGAAGTCGCAGATCCTCGGCGCTGACATCGGCTAAAAAATCCGGGTATAACGCTATGTCTTCAGGCCGTACCCGGCGGATCAGCACGCGCTCGCTGCCACGAGTTGTTTGGTGCAATTCGTTCAAGCCAAACTCGCCTTTGTCCGACATCGGCGCGACCAGTGTCTTTCCGCTGGCGTTATTAATTGGATTTTATGTCAATTGAAGGTCGCAAACAAATGAAAGATTATTGGCGTGAATCATTTTAAGTTTTGCCGGAATTTTTTTCTGATAAAGATTATCCGTAAATTCTCGCTGTAATTTTCTTCTGGTTAATTGGATTTATCGAGGCCAAATTCCTTGGATGTGCGAGGTTAGTCTTAGTTAGTCTCGCCGTTGCCGATTTCGCTCGAAGATTTCGACTGATTTTATATCGCTTACCAAGCACAAGTCCGCCGCGTTGTCGCGAGTACGGGGTTTGATAGGTTGCCTGTGTTGTTCGCTGTTTTGTTAGGTAGCCGATCATTGATTTATATTTTTGACTAGCGGACCAGCTCTCACCTTGATGCGCCGGTTATGCATCCCGTTAAAGAAATAAGCGAATACGAACACGATTGGCTGATAACGGTGCGTGTCCGCTAAGGCGCACCGTTACGGCAACTCTGATCCATGTCCGCTTTGGGTCAAAAGCAGACATAGCGTCGTCTCCGCATCATGTTCGCTTTACCCCGAAAGCGGACATTGATTGCCGCCACTGCCACGTCAGCTTCGGGCAATAAATTCTGAAGTCATTCCGACAAGACCGGAAAGAATAGGCCGTTCAATGAGGGGAAAACGAAGAACTTGTCGGAATGGGCCTTGAAATAATTGAGTGAGCTGCAAACTCTTAATCAGTAGGTCCAAGGTTCGAATCCTTGTGCGCCCACCAATCATTTCAATATCTTAGCCGAATTTTTTCAGTTCACTCCGACAAACGATTTTCCGAGTCATCAGTTCATTCAAACAAATTGCTGCGTCGCGGATTTTCGCCTTAGGTCAAAAGCGGACGTGAGGCTCTCTTAATAATGATGTCTGCTTTACCCCGAAAGCGGACATTGATCGGTAAGCCTCGCATTTCCGCTTTGTGCCATAAGCAGACATTCCTACTAAACACACTGAGACCTGCGGCAATCTAGTGTATCCTGATTGGCGCGTGTGCAGGCAACACGCAAACTACCTTTCCATGGAGGAGACGCTATGACACCGATTGCGATATCGCGCCGTCAGGCCATTTTGGGCACCGCCGCGACCGCTGGGGCAGCGACATTCAGCGGATTATCTTTCCAAGCGCACGCCAAGGCGCCGTTCGCCAAGGATCAGGCGCCCTACTTTTATCGCTTCACGCACGGCAAGATGCAGGCGACTGTGGTGTCGGACGGTATTCTGCCGATCGGCGAACCCTCGGAAAGTTTCCTCGGCGCTTCGAAGGAAGAGATCGGCAAGATGTTGACCGACAACTTCCTCTCCCCTAACGCCGTCGTGCTGGAGCAGAACATTCTTGTCCTCAACACCGGCGACAAGCTGGTGCTTTTTGATACCGGCATGGGTACATCGCAGCTTTTCGGGCCGACACCCGGCAAGATGATGGCCAATCTGAAAGTCGCCGGCATCGACCCCAGGGACATCGATGCGGTAGTTGCCACGCATGCCCACTGCGATCACGTCTGGGGTATCATGGCGGATGACGGCAGCCGCAACTTTCCGAACGCGCAGATCTACATCTCGCAGGCCGACTTCGACTACTGGACCGACGAAGCCAAGCTCGCCGTGAAGGATCCGGCCTACATGAAGCCTTTCGTCGAAGGCGTGCGCAAGAACCTGCTGCCCAACCGGGATCGGCTCGTGTTCATAAAGGATGGACAGGAGTTCCTGCCGGGCATCCAGGCGATAGCGGCGCCTGGCCATACTGTCGGGCACACAATTTTCATGATTACGTCCGACGGCAAGTCATTCGCAGCGGTCGGCGACCTAGCACACCACCAAGTATTATTACTAGACAAGCCACGCATGGAGTTCGCCTACGATACAGATCCGAAACAATCGGCCGGGACGCGTGTACGCATTCTGGACATGCTCGCAGCCAACCGCATTCCACTCATCGCCTATCACTTCCCGTGGCCGGGAATAGGTCATGTTGCCAAGCAGGGTGATGGCTTCCGCTACTTCGCGGCAACTCTGCAGATGGTGCCGGACTCCAAAGGTTGATCAACTGCACAGCACCAGACAAGGCGGGCTCGCGGCGGGCATTATGCTTCCCCTGCACGCAGGCCTCCGTCAGGACAAATATTAAAGAGAGGTGACCTGAGCCTAGAGCCGTCGATGTCCGCTTAGAGTCATAAGCGGACGGTGGCACTCTGTTATAATGTCTGCTTTACCTCGAAAGCAGACATTGATCGATGGCTCTGGCGACTCTGCGTCGGGCAGGTCGCGGGTCAAGTTGCGGTTTTTAGGTGGCGGTGTCAGAAACTGCCTTAGTTTCGATCGACGGTGACCTGGTTTTTGATGACTAATATGCTTCGGTCGGCGTTCAACGGTAAGGTCGATCCATGAAACGCAAGATCGCGGCCATCATGGCTGCCGACATCGCTGGTTACAGCAAGCTTGTCGCCGAAGACGAAGAAGAAACGTTGAGACGCCTCTCCTCTTATCGCGCGGTTTTTCAGGACTTTATTACTCGCTTCTCGGGACGGATCTTCAATACGGCCGGTGATGCCGTTCTTGCCGAATTCCCCAGCGCCGTCGACGCAGTCCGTTGTGCAATCGACGTGCAGGAGAGCCTGCGCACCCGCAACCTCGCCTATCCGCCGAGCCGGCAGATGAACTTCCGTATCGGGATCACGATTGGCGATGTGGTCGAGCGGGACGGCGACCTGCTGGGTGACGGCGTGAATATTGCCGCGCGTCTCGAAGGGCTGGCACAAGCCGGCGGCCTCTGTGTATCACGCACTGTCTACGAGCAGGTGTCGAACAAATTATCGGTCGAGTTCCTTGATATCGGCGAGCAGGAGGTAAAGAATATTCCCACGCCCGTCCATGCTTTTACGTTGTCGCTTGGTCCGCATGGCAACGTACAGGCGCTATCGCAGCGAAGAAAGCCGAGCACTCGAGCAGCCTGGGTTTGGCCAGTCGCGATCACGGCGGTAAGCGTAACTGCAATAGTCACCGCAGCGAGTGTTTATCATCTTACGGTAATACGCCCCAATGGCTTGACTGGAGCCAACGAGCCGCCTCGAACAATAGCCGCCATCCAGAAACGGGCTCCGCCGGCGCAACGGCAAACTGAAACGCTGGTGCCAGAAGCCGTGCCGTTCATCGCCGATCGCCAAAGGCTCGCAATTCGAAATGACTATTTGCCTGCGCCTGATCATAAGGCTCTTGCTATTAGTTTTCTTATAAGCAAATTCGTCACCGCCCAACGGGACGACGAGACGGCGAAGACGGCGGCGCTCGAAGCCTGCCAAAGCGCCCATGATGCAATCGCATTCACCCCGGGAATCCGATGCGAACTTTATGCAGTCGGCAACAACATTGTCTTCACCCGCGGACGGCCGCCGATGCCACCGGACCCCTGGCTCGTCCGCGATCCATCGATTGAAACGCGTTTTACTGCCGCGGCTGTTCCGCTGATCAATGACAATCTTCGTGCGATGTTAGACAAGCGTTATAAAACGGCGGGCAGTCCGAAGGCGCTGGCGGTGTCGTCGCGAGGGCACCAAGGCTTTTACTTGGCGCAGGCCAGTATCGAGGAGGCCCTGCGCAGGTCGCTTGAGAGCTGCGGCACCCGTGCCGGAAATGCTTGCATGATCATCGCTGTCGACGATACCTTCGTAGTGCCGATTCCTACGACAATGAAAATTGTCGGATTTTTCCGTGGCAGCAACGCCGCCTCGATTGCACCAGACGCTAGAGACGATATCGAACACCGCATCGGCAACACCCCTAGCGGTTGGCATGCGGTCGCTGTCGGTGCAAACGGCCGCACCGGCTTGATGCTCAAGGCTGCAAACGAGCAAGATGCAGTCGATGGCGCTTTGGCAGATTGTAGCAAACAGGATCGCGGCTGCCGCGTGATTGCGATCGGTCCGTTTGCGGTTGAGCCGAGATAAAGCCGCGGTCCAAGCTCTTATCCTTGCTGACGAGCTTGGTACAATGGTGAACATTTGCGGGGCCCAAAAGGTTTGGGCGTCGATACTAGAACGTATTGAATAACAATGACGGCTTTTCGCCCAAACCTTCCGGAAAAGTTATTGAAACTGCTGGCCGAATTTTTTTCAGCTCATTCCGACAAACGATTTTCCGAGTCATCAGTTCATTCAAACAAATTGCTGCGCCGTGGCGTCTGAGCAAAATTGAACACTTTTCACCGAAACTGTCGGCCCCGAAGTGGCTGCTAGTGGCGCTTAGCTTCTTCGTATCGTTTGTTACGAGGAAAATTTGGTTTGTGGCTTGGAAACGGCTAAAGCCTGTAGCAAGATTTGAAGGTACGGTGGATTTTGAGCACGCAGACTTCAATGCAGCGTTGAACATGGAACCTACCGATCAAAAGACCGAATTTGTGCTACCGGCAGAGGCTGTGGAAGAATTGCCGCTGCCCTCAGATCCGAAAGTCACATTCCTCGGTGGTCTATTCGTTCTTGCGCTGCTGTCGACAGCATATGTCGCGCGCGAGATCGTGTTGCCATTGGTGTTTGCCATTGTTCTCAGCCTCCTGCTACAGCCAGCCTTGCGCTTCTTGGAGCGATTGCACGTACCGCGGATACTGGCGGCGCTGCTTTTGATCCTTGCGCTATTCGGAACTATCGTCGGCTTGGGTACGGCCGTTTCAGGTCCTGCTCGCACTTGGGCAGCTAAGCTTCCAGAGGGCATTCCTCGGCTTCAGGAACGGCTGATTTTCATGCGAGAACCCATCAATACACTGCAACAGTTTTTGCAGCAGGTGGAAGATATTGGAGGAACGGCAACTTCACCAAATGCGGCGGCCCCGGCGCAAGGCCCAACTCTTCTGACGAAACTATTCACGGGGACCCGGAACTTTGCCACGGGTTTCTTCACAGCGGTGCTATTTCTTTTTTTCCTTCTCGTGTCTGGCGATATCTTCGTGCACCGCCTCGTCGAGATCCTTCCGCGCTTCAGGAACAAGCGCCAGATAGTCGAAATCTCGCAGCAAATCGAAAGCGATATCTCCGCTTATCTAGTCACGATCTCGATCATGAACGCGGCAGTAGGTATCGCTACGGCATTGGCGATGTGGCTTACAGGAGTGGGTGATCCGATCCTCTGGGGGACGGTAGCCTTTCTGCTAAACTATGTGCCGATCCTCGGCACCGCTTTGGGCGTGTTGATCTTTCTTCTCGCTGGCCTGTTGACCCACGATACGCTTTGGCAGGCGCTGCTTCCCGCGGGGCTTTACCTTGGAATTCATTTGATCGAAGGCGAGACTGTAACGCCGATGCTTCTGGCCAGACGGTTCACGCTCAATCCCGTCCTCATTATCATCTCGCTCGTCTTCTGGTTCTGGATGTGGGGTATTCCGGGCGCGATCCTCTCGGTCCCCATGCTAGCGATTACTAAGATTATTTGCGACCGTGTTCGACCGCTGGCTGCATTTGGGCACTTTCTTGAGGGGTGAGGGCCAGCCGCTTTTGAAGATTCAAGTTTATCAAATTGTGCGGTCACTCAAGCGGACAGCGGTTTTCGAACCGAACGCGCGTTAATTTCTTTTCTTCGGCGTCACTCAATGCCGACATGCCGCTATTTCTGAGTCTGACTCAATGCGAATGATAGCGTCACGTCCAGATGCGGTAGACTACGGACGGCTACCAACGCCCGCTTCGCTGGACCAACTGAGGCAACCACGAGCAGGATCATGGCGCCAATGGTGGCAGTAATGATCTCGGCAACAATCCCAGCTCCAAGATGAATACCGAGGTTGGATTAGTGATCAATATTATACAGACGCGCGTTGCCAGAGGCTTTAGCTTTTTTCTTGAAATGCTCTAGCTTCCATCCTCTCAATATCGGGCAGACTCCGACTCTAATCGCGGGTGCTTTCTATGGTTACCACTGACGCAACAGCAAAATTCACTAAGAACGCCTCGGCTACTATCGAGAGCTTGCAAGAGGACCTTTCCGCCATGCGCGACGATGTAGGCAAGTTGAGCCAACAAGTCATCGACCTTCTGTCCGCCAAAGGGAGTGCTGCCTATAAGGAGGCCAAGAAAAATTTCGACGCTACTACAGGTGAGGCGACCGACGCCGTGCGCGATGTGCGCGACAACTTCGCCGACGCGATCGACGCATCGATTCGAGAGCGCCCCTATATGACACTCGCAATGGCGCTTGGAATAGGTTTCGTGATCGGCGCGATGTGGCGGCGTTAAGCTCGTTATTCTCGCACCCTGAGGAGATAATATGAAAGGTCGTATCGACGCGGCCGTGCGGACAATTGTCTATGGAAGTATAAGCGCTGCAGCCGGTGTGGCCGCATTCCTATTTTTTGTGATAGCCGCGTTTTTGTGGACGCAACAGCATTACGATACGACCGTTGCCTCCGGCGCTGCCGGTGGACTTTTTCTGCTCGCTGCACTGATCGCTTTGCTTACGCTTGCAATTTCTCGTCACCGTACTGCGAAGGTCAAACGAGAATACTCTGCTAATGCGGCGTCGGCGTGGCTGGTGGATCCTGCTATTTTAGTCACTGCGGTCCAGATCGTACGCGCGATTGGAATTAGCAGGCTCATGCCGATCGTTCTTGCCGGGGTCGCAGCATTTGGCGCGACATGCCTTATGGCCAATCGTTCCATCGCAAATGAACGCAAATCGCGACCGAAAGAAACAAAAGGCGCGACCTGAAAGCATTAGTCTGAAATTTTCTGGTGGTGACCGGCAGAGTTTGAGCCAGTTAACCGATAAGAAAAACCCGGTTCGAGGGGATCCGGGGCTGAAAGGCCTCAGGAAGCGAGAGGGCGCTCGGCCAAGGCCTGACAATCTGTGAGAAGGTAAAGCGTGGGATTGAAGATACGGACCGCGAACCGACCACGCAATCGCACGGCTATCATTTGTTTATGTGCCCTTTCCTCGTCTGAGGCACGAGCATTTCAGGCAAAATCAGATCGGTCCAATCAGCATGACATTGAAGATCAATATTACGCTAATGCTCACTTCAACAGATCTGCACGTATATTTGTGTTGGCGTGTCAACGAAATGAGCGCATTTAAGTCTCGATCTGCGGCTGGTCGTGCAGAACGGCATTCAACAATGAACTGTGAACTTGGATGCCGCCGTTGTAGTGAATGAAACCCAATTTTCTAAATTTGTTCATGAAGAAACTAACGCGGGACCGCGTCGTCCCGACCATCTCCGCAAGCGTTTCCTGGCTGATTTTTGCAATAATCGGCTCTGGTTTTCCGTCCTTGCCAAAGTTAGCCAACAGCACGAGTACTCGGGCAAGTCGTTTCTCACTTGAATTAAACAACTGATCGATAAGATCTGCTTCGACGCGGATGCTCCGACCCAGAAGATGGGCAATGAACGTTTCGGAGAACGTCGGTTCTTCATGGATCACGCGGACAATAGCCGCTTTTTCCAGTCGCATGATGGCCGATTCCGTCATCGTCGTAGCGGTAGATATGCGTTGTATCTGCCCGGCAAGAGATCCTTCGCCAAAAAACTCGTTCGTTCCTAAAATTGCAACGACTGCTTCCTTACCTTGCTCCGAAACGACGGTGATCTTGACCTTGCCTTTCTGGATGTAAAAGACCGAATCGGCAGGATCTCCCTGTGAAAAGACGATCTTATCTTTGTCGTATTTAAAAATTCTCCGGCCCTCACCAATCTTGGCAAGAAATGATTGAGAGTTGAATGATGGCCGACGTTTGATCGCCATGACACTACCTCCCGGACTGTAATTCTCTACCCTGAGCAATTTTGAACAGATCGTCGCTCAGTGGTCTGCTAATCGAATTATAAGGCAAAAGGAAGAATCAGCCCACCTCTCCCATTCAACGGTGTTTCTATATCTAGGAGGAAGAAGTCATGGACAAGGACCGGATCATCGGATCGGCAAAGGAAATCAAAGGCGCATTCAAGCAGGTAGTCGGCAAGGTAGTCGGTGACGCCAAGTTGGAGACGGACGGCAAGGCCGACAAGATAGAGGGCAAAGTTCAGAACACCATCGGGGGTCTCAAAGACACGCTCAAAGGAAAATAGACGTCGCGGCTGCGTGCTTCGTCACCATAAGGAGAATTGTAAGATGCCCACCACCATAAGCCTTTATCAGTTCGGTATCTGGTTCTGCGTAGGCTTCTCCACCGGCGCGGGCTGGACGATCGCTGCTTGGCTCGTCGGGCGGATCGGTACTAAAGTTGCTTAGTCGAGAGACCAGCCGACATCCCGATTGTGCAGTCGACCAGCTTCCGATCTCGCCGTGAACCTGATAACCGCCAAGGCGCCTAGTATTACCTTTTCGCCGATGCTGCTCACAAGCGCCGATGGCCCAACCCTATCGCGAGGCTCTTAGCCTTCTGTCTCACTGCCTCAACTGTTCTTTTCAAGATTTTTGAAATTCTTGTAACTGGCGTTCCGGATTTCGAATGCGCCTTACGGTCGGCAATATCTTTTTCGTCCAAGCCCGCGGTCTGCGCTTCGCCATAGATTTCTCCGTCAAGCATCAAGTAAATAGTTGAGAATCTAGCACAATAAATTTTTAACGATCTATCGGACATTCACGATGACCGGAGACTCTCGCCAGAAATTTTCCACCGATGAGCAGACATTTGTCGGTGTGGCTGGCGGTTCCGTTGAGAAATAGCGGGTGGCCCCCGCTGGGCTGCCCCGCTTTAGATCGCACCAGAAGAACCGGGTAGATCGAACACCAACCCAGGAACGCGTATGCGCAATAGGGCAGGGCTGCAAAATTTCTTTTTAGTCATCTTCAACACTCGACTTGCCATGATGTTGCCGGTAATGAGCAATATTGAGCAGACGACAAGAGCTAATGGGCCCAAGATTTCTCCATGTCATTAGCTGAGTGGTATTATTACAAGGCTGATCAGTGTGCGCGGATGGCGAAAGATGCCATCGAATCACATAAGCGCGCTAATTACGAAGAAGAACAAAGATTGTGGCTTCAGTTAGTGGAGCAGATTAAATCGGACGAAAAAGCCAACGGAAGTGATGATCAAAGCAGTAAAGGTGAATTTTAGCGTCTTAATCGAGGGTCAATTTTAGTTTTTGCGTCTCGCAAGCCATGCCACAGAGTCTTTTTTGATCCACTCTTGAGCTTCTGCCTCGTTCGGAAAATCCCCGATCAGGAGTTCTGGTGCACGCTCTTGAGGGTCCATTACGACCTGATAGCCAGAGCCGTCCTTCAATTCTCTGATCTTGAACGTAAATTTATTCTTCGATTCCGGCATGTCTCGATCCTTGAGCACCTATCACTCTCTAGTCGCCCTTTTCAATTACGCTGCCCGATAGCGATCTTGAAGTCTGCGCGATCAATGAACGGAGAGTCCATGCTGTGTTCCTCCGCGATCATTAAAATTGCTTCGCGAACTTCTTGATGAATCGGATTTGGTGGGATCTTCCCCTCCGATAACTGAATTGATCTTGTTTATTACCGCAACATGGAGGGGCGTCGATTTATCGATGTTAAGATGATTGATGCTCGGGTCCCCACTTAAATCAATGTTCGCTAATTCGCCGCGGAATCCTGGTCCCCTTGTTATATAAATATGCTGAGTAATGTTCATCACGCGATCCACATTTTCAGTTACTGCAAATGAGCGCGTGCCGTCGAAGAGAACTATAAGTGCCACCGGCACACCTGACGTGCCTAATTGTTCGCCCATGAGCATGACAGAATCTGCACCGAGCGAATGGCCGATCATAATGATCGCACCATGATTGCCTATTTTGTACTTAGTCACGATTTCTTCAGATAGTTGTTGCCATTCAATATAACTATACACGCTTGATGTGACGCCTACACGTTCGAGCTTTTGGGCCAGATCATCCATTCCAAACGAAAAAAAATTCATTAAACCGCGGAGTAGATATACATGCGCGGTACCACCTTCCAAAGAATCTTTGATTGGATTCGTCGACCGAATAGTCAAAAAATCCCGCGCCGACTTGTCGGAAGTGACAATTGATTGACTAACAACAGGGCTGCTACAAGAGAGTAAAATTGCTATTCCCACCGCGATGTTCGTCATTTTGGATAACATCATAATGAACAGCAAATTTGCCAATTATCTCATTAGCGGTGATGCGTTATGGAGTGTGATTGCCGGTGGTGCGACCACTGCACTTGGTCTACTTCTGGTCATTTGCTCGGCCATTTTGGGATCGTAAGTCGCCCATGAAAAAGTAGCTGCAAGAATGATCACAACAAGCCCCATCAACCAATCCCGTCTTGAAGGGCCAAGTTTAAGCATGATCAGTACTCCAACAAAAAAGCCCGATTTATGCAGCATGCGTATGATGTTCTGATGCTCTTTTATGATGTTTCGCAGCTTGCTTTGATATGTGGTTTCTAAAAATTTTTTTCAAAGTGTGACTAAAAAAACACCATCTGAGAGTTTAAGCATTGTAGAAAAATACCCGCATTCCGAGCCGAAGACTGTGCAGAATTGCTCACTTCAGTGGATCTGCGGACGCAGTCAGAGATCTCAAAAGATATGTCAAAGGAAAATACGCGTCGCAGCTCCGCGCTTCGTTCCTTGCGGTCTTGCATCTGATATTTGGTCGGCGAGAGTGTTCAATTTTGCTCAGACGTCACACGGCGACCCTGTGTAATTTGATTTTTTCCGGGCGTATTCAATGTCCCCGCATTGCCCCTGACGCCTGGTTTGAGACCCCGGCTTGTAAACACCGGCCGGGGTCTTTTTACGGTGTGTTTGTGTGCCAATGGAAAACAGAATACGAGTTGATACCTTTAGCGGCTCGAGGTATGCGCTAAAAAAGTCAGGGCCGGACATTATTCGATTTGTCTCAACGTCACTCAGTATTCACGTACTGTAAAGTTTATCAGTTTTTTGGAGAACCAACGTGCATCGTAAAATCACAATAACAATTGCGGTGCTGTCGTTAGGCGGATGTTTGATCCTGACTTCGCCACCCGCCTCGGCGCAATCAGATCAGCATCAGCAAGAGCATGGAAAGGCGCAGGGCCAGTCTCACGGTGGGAACGCCGGTGCACCGCGTAGCGGTGTTGGGAACGCTGGTGCGCCGCGTGGTAGTGCTCCAACCTTCACCCCCAGCGCGACCCGTACGACCACTTCGAGCACGAACCGTACTTACGTTCCGCGTGCGACCCGCACGGTCACCCCGGGTACGACCCGTACTTATAACACGCAAGCAACCCACACGAAGATCACTCCACAAGCGACCCGGTACAAGACACAAGCGACCGGCACGAGGTTCACTCCGCAAGCGCACCGCACGAAGGTCACCTCGCAAGCGACCCGCACCAAGGTCACTCCGAAAGTCGTTGGGCAGAAAACGGCTCCAAAGATTGTCACTCCGAGGGGAGTCAACGCCCACGTTGTGACCGCGGGGAGATTGCGCAACATGCCTGTGCGCCGTGCCGGTTGGACCACAATTCGTGGCCAAAACTATTCAGTATGGCGCAGCGGATACCGCGTGCGTCATCGCAACGGCTGGAGCACCTTCGTGGCACTCAGCGCCCTGAGCGCTCTCGCGATTGGGTCCAACTATTATTATCCTTATGCCTACATTTCGGCACCTCAGCCGTATTGCGAAGGTCTGACCGAAGACGGCTGCCAGCTCATGTGGCAGCAGGTTCAGACGCTTGAGGGAGAACTTATCTATCAATGCGTGGCTTATTGCCCTTGGCAGTAAACACGCTTCGAGGCGCCCAACAAATGTCGTTGGTTCATTCAGGTGTTGTGAAAATGATCGACCAAGTCTTGCTATTCAACAAGTAGAGGAGATTGTTATGCTTTCAGTCCTAATCGCGGTTCTGATTATTTGTATTGTCGGTGCAATCTGTTTTTGGGCCATCGATAAGTTTGTAAGAGATGGTCGTTTGGCAAACCTTATCAAACTTCTCGTGGTGCTAATCTGCCTGGCGGCAATCCTTCAACGAGTACTGCCGCTGGCTGGAATTAATTGGCTGTAGCCGCGAAGTACGACGGGACTCAACTTTCAATCAGATGCTGCAATAGGAGATAGATCATGTCACTCGGGACCATCCTGGTTATCATCCTCATCATTTTTCTGCTCGGTGGCTTCAGTGGTCGCTTTGGCGGCTACGGCTATGGTTACGGTCACGGCGGCGTCGGCCTTATCGGCGCAATCTTGATCATCATTGTCGTTCTTATGCTGATTGGGCGGATCTAATTTAGATCGTTCGAAATGCTCGCGGACCATGCGGGCAACATGGTGGCTCAGATGTGGTGTCCAACCAATGGCGCTTAACTTTCCAAATCAAAGCCGCTCCTATGACGCGACGCGACGCGCGGTTCGGTTCTGGGGATACGATAGCGCGATGGAGGCTTCGTTTTTTGTGAACGGAGGTGCTTTGAAGCAAATTCAACCTGACGCGCGCGTCGATGAGGCCGGTCTTCTGAAGGCCTTCGATTTGAACCGTAAACTGATTTACGCAATAGCAGCTAAAGTATACCGGCGTGGTCACAAGGGGTCTTATGACCTGATACCTGCTGACTTGTGAATGTGTCGGATTGACATACCATGCCCCCTTTAAAAAGAGAATATGTGATTTTATTGTTGGAGCATTGATCATGTCTAAATTCGCTTCGACCATAGCCGAAGGAAACAAAAGGCGCACCGTGAAAGCGATAACGTAAAAATTTTACAACAGTAACCGGATAAATTTTTGTCCAGCTAATCTTTGTCGAGCCTTGTTCATATTGGGAAGTTAAGTTTTCTGGTTTTGTTAGGATCGATCGACTGGCGCATTTTATATTTGTTTTTCGGCCAAATCGACACGAAGGTGAAATTCATGCCCTGACAAGCTGAGATTCGATTGGTCTCAGACCGCGCGCTTCTGGGACCTGGAGGGGGCATCGAACCATGAATCGTAACGTTCTCTACCTCATCATTGGCGTGCTAGCCCTCACGATCGTGGTCTTCGGCTATCGGCTCTACCAAGAGCGGCAGAAGATTATCGGCATCGAGTGTGGTCTTGCATCGGTCTATTCAACCGTGACCGAAGAGACCGCGAGTGGAGAAGACACTCGTTCCGAGAATTTAACCGCCGCGCATCGGTCACTACCATTCGGGACGCTGGTGCAAGTCGAAAATCGAGAAAACGGGCATTTGGCAGTGGTGCGGATCACCGATCGTGGCCCTTTCATCAACGGAAGAATAATTGATGTATCGCAGGTTGCCGCGCGCAAACTCGGTTTTTCCGGTTTGACGCAGGTTTGTCTCAACATCCTATCGATCCCCAAAAGTCGACCAGTAGGGAAGGACTAATTGTTGGGGCGGATGCGCTGTTGGCGGTAGATGAGCCTAGGGTTCCGCCTACTGAGCGACAATTCGTCAGGCCACTTTCAAGTCCGCTTTGGGTCATCAACCAATATTCCGTGATGTCCGCATCACGTCCCCTTTACCCTGCAATCACAGACATGCGCTGCATGGGTCGGCACGTTTGCTTCTTGCCAGAAGCGGACATCGCGCCTGTGGTTTATGATGGAAGAGGCCACCTTCGGCGGCCCCCTGTCTCTTTGATGAGACGATGCAGGTAAACCTTCGTTATTTCTTGTCACCACTGCTGCCACCGCCAGCAGCACCACCGCCACCGCTCGGTTGAACATTGGCGCCACCCATGGGAGCTATGTTCTTTTGCTCATCGCCTTTGCCCTTGGCCGTGCCGCTGCCCGCGCTCGGTTGAACATTGGCGCCACCCGCGGGCGCTCCGTTCTTTTGTATTTCGACCTTGCCCTTGGCTGGGCCGACATCCTTACTCTCGCCCGTATTCATCTTCGAGCCGCTCGCGCTCGGCTGGTTAACCTTACCGCCTCCTTCAACATTCTTGCCGCCGTGTCGCCGCTCATACGGCGCATACTGCCAGCCTTGCCAGCCATACTCTCCGCCCCAACCACTGCCTTGGCGTCTGGCATAGCCGCAACGATACCAGCCGTCTCCGTGCCAGCCGTCGAAATAGAAGCAGTAACGCTGGCCTTCAACGATGAAGGTTTGGGCCTTTTGCGTCATGTCAATCGCGTCAGCGACAGGCTTAATGCCGGCGCCCGCATTGATCGACATGGCGTCGCTCTTGGGCGTTGCTGCCATCGTGATGGCTACAGCGGTCGTGCAGATTAGAACTAATGTTCTCATGGGTTCCTCCAGAAAATAATTCCTCAACTGATGTATAGCCGACGATTAAATGACGACCTGATCAAAATTGCTCATGGCTAAGCTTTTATGGCGAAAAACTTGAGGTATTGTGGCGCCGCCGATTAGTTTAGTCTTGATCGTGCTCTTGCTGACAGTACCCTTATGGCGTTCTCGCAAGTCTGCTTTGTGCTAATATTTGTTTTTAGATTTCGTAGTTTTACCAAACCTCGTGAACTTGGATCGGCATACCGGCTTAATTGATTTGGATCAACGAATATGCGCTTTGGGTCAGAAGCGAACATGACATCCATGAATTGCGATATCCGCTTTACCCCCGAAAGCAGACATCAAACGGGGAGGGTGTAATGTGCGATTTGTGCCAAAAGCGGACATCCAATCTGCGCATCAGCTCGTCCAACAAAAAAACCCCGGGGCATTCCCCGGGGCTTTATCGATCGATTGTCGAAACGTTTAATGCGCCGGGTTAAACACCTTTGTAATGCCCGACTTGAGTGGCTCCGTAGTCGCGAGCGTCACCTTTTGGGCGAGCGCCGCAAGCTGCCTAGTCTGCTCGGTCAGCGTCTCGATCTGTTTGCGTGCATATTCGGTCGAAAGTTCTGCGAATGCCGAAGGCGACTGCACGGCAGACAAGTTCTGAGCAAAGTTGTAGGCGGCGTTAGCGTTCGCCTGCGTGAATTCGAGGAGCTTGTTGTTGTATTCCTGCACGCCCTTAACCGCCGTCGAATAGCTATTTTTGATAAGATCGGCTGCTTCAGTCGTGGCGGCGCTCATTTTTCCATAAGCTTCTTTGGCTTGAGCTGTGGTTTTCGTGGTCATATCCATGAGGTAATCATCCTTGGGGGCGTTTCCTGTTGAGGACTTCTGGACGCGACGCCCCGGGCGCTCGTCTGAAATCTCTAAATCGCAGTTGGCGGAGGAACTTCCTGTGCGCGAACGCAATCGCTTGAACTTTTTATATAGTTACTAAACGCTGCATTGTAAGATATCGAATACAAACGTGATGCGGGTGCCGCGAGTTCATCCGGCCTCCGACACGAGTTACGAGACTGCGCGATCCGAATGTCTGCTTTGGGTAGTCGGCGGACATGACGCCCATGAATTGCGATGTCTGCTTTGCCGCCGAAAGCCGACAGTGATCGGTGGCTTTGCCACCCGACGCGTCAGGTTCGTGCATCTTGTTTGCATATACCGCGCGGGAAAGTACTTCGTGCCTCAGTTCGTTACCCAATCCGTGCATTTCTGGATCTGATCGTTCGCGCCCCATGGCATGATCGGGACGGAAGACGTCGAGTTCTGCGGCGAGCCTTCGATCAGACGGTCGGAATAGACCATGTAGACGAGCACGTTCCGCTTTTTGTCACAGCCGCGCACGATCTGCATTTTCTTGAAAAACAGCGAACGGCGCTCTATGAACACGTCCTCCCCCTGCCCGAATTTTTTCTTGATGCGGATTGGACCGATCTGACGACAGGAAAGCGAAATGTCAGAGAGTTGTTCGGCGAGGCCGAGCCAGCCTTTCCAGCCACCTTTCTCGGGCACCGTGAAATGGCATGCAACGCCCTCGACTTCCGGGTCATCGAGACCGTAGGTCCCGAGCTTCTCGTTTGGCGACGTCAAGTTGAACACGATCGAGCGGCGGAAAATCAGGTCGGGCTCATCAGTTGCGCGAACTGCCGCTGTATTGGTCGACACAAAAATAAACGCGAACACTATCAGTATAAAAAAGCGAATTGATCTAGAGAAATGAATCAGCATAACTCGCCTCCGCGTTCTGTTGGAGTGCCGCGTGCAACGCCGAATGGCCTAAATCAGGCGCCGCGATTCCGCCCGTATGGCAATTTATCATAACTCATGCGACTCACTGCCGTCCTTCCCGCTTTTACTGCGGTTTTGTTAGCCATTTCCGCGTGGGCCGAAGTGGCACCCTTGCCACGCCCGCGTCTGCCGGAAACGGACAAGCAGTTGCCGCTGTCCATTGAGCTCGATCCGATAGAAGTTCAAGCTGCGAAGAAGATCTGCGAGGATCTCTTCAAAGCCAACGTGGCGATCGCAACCCCGGAAGAGCCGATAGCCTGGGACAATGGCTGCACGGCGGCAGCCCCTGTTCGTGTCACGGCCTTCAAACTTCCCAGCGGTAAAATTGTCGACTTACGGCCTGCAGGCATTCTGCGATGCCCGATGGCGCTTACGATCGCAAAATGGGTAAGGGAGGATCTTACGCCAGCCGCCGAGAAGCTCGGCACGACGATCGAGCGCATCGATGTCGCTGCTTCGTTTGGGTGCCGGTCACGCAATAATGTTTTCGGCGCTGTTCTCAGTGAGCATGGCAAGGCTAACGCTTTCGACATTCGCTCACTCCACTTTGTGGATGGCCGCGAGGTCATCATCGAAAACGGGATTGGATCGCAGGAATTTCTCTCGACGATGCGGAAGTCGGCTTGCGATCGGTTCACGACGGTTCTCGGTCCCGGCTCCGACAAGTGGCATGAATTTCATCTTCACGTCGATTTGGCCGAACGGCAAAGCAACTATAAAATGTGCCAGTGGATCTTGCCAACACCAGAAAATTTGACTTCCCATTACGAACAAGGCTCGAAGAAAGACTAGCTGCTCTCAAATTTATCCGGTTACTTATTATAGGAAAATTTTCGCGCTACAGCTTTTACGCTGTGCTATTTGTTTCCTTCGACTGTGATTTGTGGGCTACCTCTTGAGGTGAGCAATACTGCACAGTCTTTGTCTAGACATGCGCGTATTTTTATTTGGGTAGGCTAACTTTCAGTTGCACTTTAATGCAACTTGAGTTTTCCCGAGCTAGCTGGAGATTTATCCAGCGATCTAATGAATTTGGAGGATTCAAACATGCACATGTCGAATGAAAGTCTCTTGACTATATTGATCGTCGGTCTAATTGCCGGATGGCTAGCTGGCCAAATCATGCAAGGCACTGGGTTCGGGATCGTCGGTGACCTTATCATTGGAATCATAGGTGCCTTCATCGGTAGTTGGCTGCTTCCTCAACTCGGTATCCATTTTGGCACGGGCATACTTGTGGCGATCATCGACGCCACTATCGGCGCGCTGATATTGTTGATGATCATCAAGCTTATTCGAGGCGGAGGCGGATGGCGAGGGAGTTGGGGAAGGCGTTGGTAGTCGAAAGCATAAAGTTTAGAGCAAACTGGAGTTGAGACGTGCTAATCGCTAGCGGCCTTAGAAAAGCCAGTGAATATTCTTGGTAGCCTGGGTGGGTTGTTCTGGAAAATTCACCCGTACAGGGAATTGTGCAGCGAAGGACGGCGTTACGATCGCATGCGTAAAAGGTAATAATTATTTTTCAAAATGGCCGCTTGTTTAATAAGAGAAATTTCCTACGGCCATTGTAGTGGATTTACACATCAATCTAATCCAGGAGGATAAGATGACTGCGGGCCAGGGCGTCTCTAAGACTTGTATTTCCTCAGCAGGTGTCGAGATGAAAAAATTGTTTATGATTGCCGCTACCGTAGCCACCCTCGGAGTGGCATCCGCCGTTCCGACGCTTGGTCAGTCAGCCGCTGAGAATCGCTCCGATTGGCCGACTGTGAATCAAATTATGGCCCAGGAGGAGGCGCACCTGGCGCAGCTTAAGGCGGATCTCAAGCTGACCTCTGAGCAAGAAGGTGACTGGGGCAAGTTCGATAAGGCGCTGCGCGACATCTCCAAGCGCCGCGCCGACCACATAGTCGCAGCCCACGGGGATAAACCGGCGGACTCGCGTACCCCCCCGACGCTAATCGAGGGCATGCGCCGTGCCGCCAATGCCATGCGTGATCAAGCCGACGACCTCAAGAGCGCCGCCGATGCTGCCGAACCGCTTTACGGTAAGCTCAACGACCAGCAGAAGCAGATTTTTACTGCTTATATTGATCAGTCGTTCGGTCGGCGCCGCTGAATGTTCGGAATTGACACTTCTCGACTGTTCTCAGCGCAGCAATATCATGGCAGCTATCGCGGGTAGAGTGGACGTGATGCAGACACCACGGAATGTCCGTCGATGATCGATTTGATGTCATGCGCGACGGAGCCGCAACGGCCAAACCGAGAATTGATCTGCGTCAACGTCTGCACAACACACTAAGCTTTAATGGGAAAACTGAGGTGACAGATGGGAGAACGCAGAAAGAAACGCCGCGCGCGAGTTGCTGAGGTGTTCAGATGCCATACTATATTACTAAGGTGATGGGTGGAGGATTCCCCGCCATAGTACAACGCACCATCGAATCTCTCAAAGCTGAGGGATTTAGCGTTCTGACCGATATCGATGTCAAAGCGACGATGAAGAAAAAGCTCGACATTAATTTCCGAGAATATCGGATACTCGGCGCTTGTAATCCGCCGCTGGCGCACGAAGCCTTGACCGCCGATGACATGATTGGAACGATGCTACCGTGCAACGTGATCGTGCAGGATCTCGGAGGCGACCTGATCGAGGTGGCCACGATCAATCCGGCAATATCCATGGAGCCTACTAGAAACCCGAGGCTCAAAAAGATTGCCGAATCCCTCACCAGCAAGCTTAGCCGCGCCATCGCTGCAATTTAATAATATCATCAAGACGGATGAACATCCGCTTAGGGCGGGAAGCAGACGTGCAAGAGACTTCGCATCCCTTTCCCGATGGGCTCATATAGGTTTCGGTGAAGTGCTGACAAATATGTCAATTACTTTATGAAACATGCTTCCTTTTTGTTCGATCGGATTTTTGCCATGGCAGACCCACAAGAAGTTCTCGCTGAAGACCACATCAAGGCGATAGGAGCCCTAGTGGTCAATGTAGCGCGGCTCGAAAGTGTCATCCTCGATCTGCTTGCGATCTTCATGCAAAGCGACATTCAAGCCACGCTTATTGCCTTTGCCTCACATCAAATCTCAAGCAAGATCGATACCCTCAAGACCTTCTACTCATTAGGGATGACAAAGGAGGAGAGAGAACAAGACGGTTGGGTGCAGAGATTCAATGAGGCACGTAATCTTGCAGAATTCCGAAATACTATAGTCCACGCCTATTGGACACTGACGGACGGCGTACCAATGGCCGTTCGGTATCGATCGCACGGCTATTTTCAACGGAGCAAACGCCCGCTCTCTGCCGAAGGCATTCAGCAAAAAGCCGACGAAGTTCGTGTTCTTGAAGCAGAATTACGAGGCCTACGGGATCATTATTATGCTCAGAAAACTCAGTAGTCATGCACTTTTCCAATATGCGTCACCGCAATTTTACGGAGCCGATCCGCAGTTACAAATGATCCATAAAACCCTACACGCAAGCGGCCGCGCAAGAGCAAATTGAACAGGAAGCAGAGGCGTCCGTGTGCAATTTTGCTCAGACGCCGTTGATGTGAGTGAATATAGTCACGCCGCAAGCTGATTTAGTTTCCTTCCGTTTCTTTATCGGCAGGGCAAAATGCTGAGAAGCAATCTCAAACAAGGTGGCTACGTGCATGATTGACCCAATTCTTGATCGTACCCACGGCTCGACAAACAGTGGAGAGCCCCGATGTTCCGGTTCACTTTTGGGATCGCGGGCGGGTTAGCAGTAAGTGTTGCAGCCGCCGTCGCGACCGTCTTTACCTTCGCCACTGCGATGGCTCCCATCGTTCAGCTGCAAATGAGCAAGCAGTCGAGCGTGCAAATTAAGTCAATTTACGATGTTAACCGCACGGCAAAAGGCGACCGATTGCCGATCCATCTAATCTTCCCGCAGGTCGCCATTCCCAAAACGGACGACAACACCACGGTCAATCAAAACCCTCTGGAACGTACCCTCGACCGTACCAAAACACCGGAACAGAGTACTCCGCGTACTCACTGGTGCGAGTTGGGCTTGAGTCCCGACATTTCTACGAACACCGCGCGCTGTATAGCGCTGCTAGAGCAGTCTCGGAGCCTGGCTGCGATAAACTGAATTATGATCGCGGCGAGCAAGCTTTTCTGTTTGGCCGATCTACTTTTGCGTTTGAGCAGGGGCGGTTGTACTCGGCGTCGCCGTCACTGACATCAACACGCTGCCGTAACCGAAATAGACAAGGGATCCGAATACGAGGGCAAACACGATTGCGCTCATTAGGGCGCTGAAGAAGCGGTTGCCAAAACCGATCGAGTTGCCGACTAAATTAATGATGAACACCACGATGGCTGCAATGAGCACGGGCTCAAACCACGCGTATTGTGCGGGTAAAAACATAGCTCGTCTCCCCAGCATTTTCAGTATGTAAGGAAGCTAACAGACGGAACGCCGACTGGCCATCCCCCTCGACGCGGCGTGGCGCGGCGCCGAAGTCCCAAGTCCGCTAATGGCACAAAGCAGACGTGGATGAGATACCGATCAATGTCCGCTTTCGGGGGTAAAGCAGAGATTATAATGAGAGAGCGTCATGTCCGCTTTTGACCCAAAGCGGAAATTGCTAGTTGATCGTGCTCGAAGACAGACTGGCTTCACCTGCTAGACTATTGATACGAATCAAAGTCGATTCTCCTGAAGTAAGAATCAACAAAAATGGGGCCAGCATTGTGGGGATGAGGGCGACATATGGCGGCGGATTTTCGTCGACGAAATGGCTTTGCGGGACGGATCCTCATGGCTGGATGGATCGGAGCTTGCACGGGATGGGCCGGCATGACCACGCAAGCCCAGGCGCAATCCTACCCGTCGACCACGGGGGTAACCGAAGCGGTCAGTTCTCACTCAAAACTTGAGCCGATCATCCGCGAAGAGGTTGCGGAGCAGGGATATGAGCGCCCTTCCGCTGCCTGGAAATTACCACCCCAGCCATACATGCACGAGATTCCTTGGCGTGACGCAATGGGGAGGGATTTCCCCAGCGGTACACCTGCATTCTTTCGAGATTCCCTGCTGCAGATTGCTTTCCGCACCTATGACATGACGCGTGACAATTTCGACGGGTCCAAGTCAGCGGCTTGGGCACTTGGGGGCTGGGTAGCATTCCGATCAGGCCTGATCGCTGACATGTTCGGGGTGCATGCAGCCCTATACACTTCGCAACCGCTTTTTGCTCCAGCCGACGAAAGCGGCACGAAGTTGCTGAACCCGGCTCAACAATCACTCACCATGCTCGGACAGGCTTACGGGCGCGTGGCTATCCTCGATCAGGAATTTCGCGGCGGGCGCCAAATTGTGGATACACCGCTCATCAATGCGCAAGACAGTCGCATGGTCCCCAACACGTTCGAAGGCGTGACGCTGGACTCGCTTGCTGTCAAGGATCGAAACTACGACTACGCGCTTGGCTATCTCTCGAACGTGAAGCAGCGAGATTCGAATGATTTTATATCGATGTCGGATGCGCTGGCTAGCACTAACGTTGTCAACCGTGGCGCGCCGTTCGCCATGATTAAGTACCGGCCGGTTCCGGGGCTTTCAACCATATTCATGGACTATTACATCCAAGACTTCATCAACGCCGGATTCGTGCAAGCCGAGTATACCTTTCAACTTCCGAAGAATGTTCCACTGTGGATCATCGGCGCCAACGTCATCGTTCAGGAAAGCACCGGATCTGACATGCTGACCGGAAGCGCCTTTCAGACCTATCAAGCTTCCGGCAAGGTGCAGATGATGTATATGGGATGGACCGTGTTCGTTGCGGGTTCGAGTACCGGCGAGGGCTCGCAGATGTACTCGCCATTTGGTAGCAAGCCGAACTACACGGATATGCAGCAGGTGTCGTTCGATAATGCGGGCGAGAAAGCCATCGGTGGCAGTGTGGCTTATGATTTCGGCTATGCATTCAAGAATGTTGGCCTCACCGGGCTTAGTGCTGGGGTGTGGTATGCGCAAGGATGGGGTGCAATCAACCCGAGCACGGCGTCAGGAATTCCCAACCGGGAAGAGCTAGATCTCTGGCTACAGTACCGTCCCTCGGAAGGCCCGCTGAAGGGCCTCCGCATCAAAACGCAATATGCGAACGTCTGGCAGCAGGGCAACGTGCGTGCCACTCAACCGGAATTTCGGTTCATCGTCGACTACACCGTGCTGTTCAGGAATTAGCCACAGATCTGTTCGTGACTAGTGCTGTGGCACCTAATGAAGTGCGAGGGCGTCAAATTTTCACCTTGTTACCTTGGAGTGCGCGCGCTGACCAAGCGCTCCGCACGTTCAGCCCGCTTTGAGATTTCTCGAGCCATTCCGTTGAAAATCATAGAGTGGAACGGGGCCAATGCGTGCCAATAGACGAGACCAGGGGCGCCAGCCGGGTGCCAAAAGGCGGTCACTGTAATGCGCGTTTTCGCCGGACCAATCGGAGTGATGTCGAACTCAAGAACGCCGGCGCCAGGCGCTTTCATGCCGAAAGCCAGTGTCAGACGCCTTGGCGGATCAGCGCCAATGACGCGCCAATAATCAATGGCATCGCCGACACGCACCTCGCGCGGGTGTCGTCGACCACGATAGCGGCCCGGACCGCCGAGTGCCCAGTCAATCGTCTCACGTATGCCCCATAGCCAGTTGAAGACGAAGTAACGGTTCTTGCCACCGATTGTTACCACCTGATCCCAGATGGCCTCGGGCGCCGCTCGGGAAATGTATGAACCGCTTTCGCGTTTGGCATAGAAGGCGTAATCTGACTTATAGTTGCGATACATAAGGGCGCCTTCAGTCCAACGCGCCGCCACAGCGTGCCGTTTTTCAACTTCGAACACTTCTTGGATAGCTTCTTTGTAAGACAGCAGACGTTGCGGGATCAGCTTGCGTATTTCCCTGTCGTCCGCCTTGATGTTTAGCTTGAGGCCGTCAATCAGAGCACGGCCGGTGCTGGTTGGCACCGCGGTGACAAGCGAAAGCCAATAGGAAGAGAGGCGTGGGCTGAGCACGGGCACCGGAATAATCACAGGCGACTTTCCCACCGCCTTGCCGAATTGTCGCATTAGCTCCCGGTAACTCAGCACCTCCGGGCCCGCGATGTCGAAGATGCGGCCGGCGGCCTCTTCCCGTTCGGCAACGCCGACCAAGTAGGTCAGCACGTTGGATAGGGCAATCGGCGGCGACCTCGACTCCACCCAACGCGGTGTAACCATCAGAGGCAAGTGATTGACCAAGTCGCGGATGATTTCGAAGGATGCGCAACCGGGTCCGACGATGATGCCGGCACGCAATTCGGTCACCGGCACCGATCCGGTCCGCAAGATTTCGCCCGTGAGGCGGCGAGAACGCAGATGTTTGGAATCGGCCTCACTCGGAACGAGTCCACCCAGGTACACAATGCGTTTGATGCCGGCGCGGGCTGCAGCTGCAGTGAAGTTCTTCGCCCCCATGCGCTCGGCTTCGTCGAAATTTTCACCCGCGCGCAGACAATGGACAAGGTAATAGGCCACGTCCTGCCCGGCGAGAGCCGCTTCAATGGTGCTCGGGTCGAGTACATCCGCCTGCGCTAGTTCGACGCCCTGCCACTGCCGCGCCGCCAGCATCTCGACACTGCGTGCTGCCGCCCTGACAGGAAAACCGCGCGCCGCCAGTTCGGTCACCAGATTGGTTCCGATATAGCCGCTGGCACCCATGACAACCATCCGAGGTTTATTCGGTTGCTGCCGCAGGAGCGCTTTGGGTGCGACTTTGGTTCTCATTCGAAACTTCCCAGATCGACAGATCGTCCGCTCTCATTCCAGAAGATAGCCAAGCCGACGGGTATCGCCTGGCTTTAAGCGATCAGCTATTGGCTCCTTTTCGCCGATTGATTCAATCGGCGGATGTCCACTGTTCGCGGTAAAGCTACCGTAACGCGGGCCTCGCGAAAACTAACTGACTGAAACGAAACAGGCTCTGCCGAGCCGTCAAATTGACGTGGTCAAAGTTGGCGATTGGCGGCGACAAGGTTACCGTCATGGCCAGCAATAATGGTCAGCGACGCTTGCGCATTTCTGCACTCAATCTTCGTGATGCTAACGGAAAAACCATCTCATTCGGGCCCGGCCTTGCCGGAATCGTCCGGGACTTTTTCTTTGCCGAATGTTCGTTTTAGGTCATAAGCGGACGTGATGCGTAAGAGCGCGCATTCTTGCACTGGTTGAGTTTATCTCTACTCTTCAGGCGAAATAGCCCGACTGGCCTGGGATGAGCGGAAAGGCGCAACAGCCGGGCTGATTCATCGGGTTTTGGAGAGACCGCCATGGGGCGGTCTTTCTGATTTAACTGCATAATCAGGCCCTAATACCGGCATTAAGGCTACGGCTGCCGAGACATCGACTTCTCATCCAATAGAGCGCCTAGTGGTCGATCGCATCCTTAGGCACGGGTTGATGAATGTCGGTTGATGATATCCAACTCCGAAGTGACTTAGATGCTGAACCACGAAATCATAACGGGGGTTTACATGATCTCGACCTTTACTCCGTCAGATGAAGATGTTGGACGCCAAATCATCGGCGTTTTTTCAAAATATAAAATTCAGCCGGGTGGAATACTTCGACGCAATTATTTCGCCGGGGTGAGAGATGGTGATTTTCGGCGGGGACTAAACAAGGCGGTTGAAAAAAATTGGATTAAGATCAAATCGCGTGACCGCTACACATATGAACTCACAGAGGCGGGTTTTAGAGCATATTGAACGACTGGGTGCCGAAGCCTTGAGTCTTATGTTTCAATCGTGCCTTGAACAAAAATTAGAATCATTCAACGGGTGAATCCGCGGTGCATGACTTCCGACGAAACCACGTGGTGAGATTCAGGGCCGTATCTCGCTTTGGGATCGAACGCAAGCGGCAAACCGGTACGGTGGTTGAGACGTATCGTCTTGTGGGGCAAGGCGGTCAGACGATCGATGTTCGATTCAAGGATGGACATATTGAAAAGGGAATCCGCGCTCATGAGTTGGAACACGCGAAATTAAGCCGTAGATAGTTAACGTTTTTCTTGCGCACAGCTCGCCAGATAGCGTTGTTGAAATCGGTGTAGCTCCATGCCTTGCAAGCCCCCTCCATTGGGTCCCTCGCGATCGTTATGCCTACACCAGTAGCATTCCCAGCGAATCTCTCTGGTGTGCCTTCGATAACTTGGATGATTCCCGATGCATATTCGCCCTTCTGATTTTTTGGAAATGAAGGCGAAGAATCTCTTGAACCCCTCAGTTATCTGAACTGTAAGGTAGCCGCTATTGGCACTTTTCGGACGCGGCAGAACCGCCGATCAACGTCAATTGAATTTCCATCACCATAGTGTGGCCGAGTTCCCAGAAACTTTGGTCGAAGATTGTCTCAATCCTTTGCGCGTGGTTTCGGGCGGGTCCTAGCAGAGGCCCTTGCTGAGCATATAAGCGGGCGCGGTGGGAAACGCCTTCGCAGCGTTTCATCTTCCACGACGAATTTCGGCGCATGACGAAGCGAGTACGCCGCAAGCAAATTCATCGAAGCTCGCATGGCTGTTGAGGTCCCAGTCATTTGCGCTGACCGAGTAGGCAAAACATGAAACGATATAGTTGACCGCGCGTGCGAGGTTCTAGTCGCGTTATGACCCGCTACCAAGGCAGTGAAAATTTCTGATTGGCAAGAAGCTGCGCAGAATCTGCAATATGTAAAAATGCAACCCGATCCTAGCGTTGGGTGGCGATCCACTGGGCGATCTGCGGCCAATGTTCCTTCAACGTGCGTGCCCCCATGAACAATCCAATATGGCCACCAGGCACTGTCTTCTGAATGATGCGGTCTTTCGGCGTCCCAAGATATTTTGCGGCATCGAGGACCTGCTCCGGTGTCGTGATGTCATCGTCTGCACCTGCCAGCAAATAGGTGGGGCAAGTGATATCGTGGAGATTAAGCTTCCGGCCCAGACCGACGAACTCGCCCTTGGCAAGTCGGTTCTCCTTGAAGAGCTGCGTGATCACCTGAAGATACCAGCGGCCCGGCAGGTCAATCGGGTTTTCGTACCAGCTCTCGAATGTCTCCTCCTTTTTGAGATACACCGGGTCGTCAATGTGCTCGTAGAGATCGACATAGTCCTGAATATAATGCTGTTCAGGGTGCATGTTTTTCCAGCCTTGCAACATGAACTTACCCTTCATCAGGCCGTCGCCGAGCGCCACCAGCTCTTCGTAGAAAGATGCAGGGGATTCGTGAACCATGCGTTTGATAGACCCATTTCCGGCATCGGTATCGATAGGTGCGCCCGCGAGCACCAGCGAGTTTACTTTGTCGGGGAATCGCGCCGCTACCATGGTCGCTAACCAACCGCCCTGGCAAAGGCCGATCAGATTCACGCGTCCGCCGAGGTCGTCAATCACAACGATCATCTCGGCGAGGTAGTTGTCGATCTCAAGATCCTTCATGTCCTCGGTCGCCGATTTCCAGTCCGTCAATGCGACATGGCCAATTCCATTTGCCAGCAGAGTCTCGACCAAGCTCTGGTCTTTATGATAGTCGGCGATCATGGCTGTATGACCGGCATGGGGCGCATCGACGAGCGTGGGAAGCCCGCTGGGCTTGCCGTACTCGCGCAGCACCATAGTCCGTAGATCGAGACGTGCCTGGTTCGGCGTCGCAAGTTTGGGACGCAAGTCGTTGTGAATCTTGATCTCCTCCTCAGCGAATTTGAGGTTCTTCGCGTAAAGCTCCGCTCCTTCCTCGAATAACGCCGCTGCCATTGCCATCGGCCAGAACGCCGGCACGCTCATTAACGAAAGATCGGTGGATTTAACGGAAGACTCTTTTGGCATGGCTGATCCTTATGCTCCTCAATGAGGTGTTCACTGTCGTCTTTTTTGCCTTATGAGAGTCTCCCGGTCTTGTGGTCGGAGGTTATGTCGCGTTATCGGTTCCTTACCGTCTCATCGTCCTTGGTCAGACACCATGTGTGGCGCGCAATCATCAGATCTTCGCACAAACACATTGTAAAAAAGACCCCCGGCTGATGTTTACAAAGCCGGTGATGAGTCTGACCATCATGATCATGAACCGCGGTAGGTAAGATCACGCCGATACTGTAATCTTTCTTCCGTTAACAAAAAAATCCATCAGGCCGTTGTTATGCTTACACGTCGGCCTTGATAGTGGTGGAATGGCGCAACGCAGATTTTTTCCCTATCACTACAAGGACACGAGCGCGTGGAAAAGCACCACTGGAATGCCTTCATTTCTATCCTTGCTCGGGCATTGCGCCCGTCGCCGATTGCACCCCAAGGGTTGGCCGCGAGCGGCGATACTCTACGTGAGATCGCTCGCCTCGCGCCGGACGAGGCGCTGCAGCGGCTTGGCAGCTCGCTGAATGGCCTAACTACGGAAGAATCCGAAACGCGGTTCCGCTCAGTGGGCCCGAACGAGGTGGCTCACGAGGCACGCCACACGATGCTCGGCGAGATTATCAGCCGCTCGATCAACCCGCTGAATTTGCTCCTGCTAACACTAGCAGTGGCGTCCTATTTCATCGGCGATCAGAGGGCTGCGGTCGTCATCGCCGTCATGGTTGTACTGAGCATCTCGCTCGGGTTTATCCAGGAACATCGCTCCAATAAGGCTGCCGACGCGCTGCGGCGGATGGTGCAGACCAACGCGACTGTGCGCCGGCAGGATGGCGGAACGGCGCAAGGGCACAACGACGTGCCGATCGGTCAGGTCGTCCCCGGCGACATCGTGTTGCTATCAGCCGGCGACATGATTCCCGCCGACGTGCGGCTGATCTCAGCAAAAGATCTCTTCATCAACCAGTCGACGCTAACCGGCGAGGCAATGCCACTCGAGAAGAATGCTCAGCCCAACATCGGCAGCACGGAGACACCGTTCGACCTTCCGAACATCTGTTTCATGGGTAGCGCTGTCGTCAGCGGCGTCGGCTGCGGTGTTGTCGTGCTCACCGGCGCTCGGACAGCCTTTGGCCAGGTGGCCGGCACGATTGCCGAACAGCGCGTCCTGACGAGCTTCGATAAAGGGATCCAGCGGTTTACCTGGTTGATGCTCAGCTTCATCGTGGTGATGGCTCCTCTCGTGTTCGTTATAAACGGTCTTACCAAGGGCAATTGGTTTGAGGCGCTGCTGTTCGCGGTCGCTGTGGCGGTGGGGCTCACGCCAGAGATGCTGCCGATGATCGTGACAGTCAACCTGGCCAAGGGTGCGATGGCGATGGCGAAGAAGAAAGTCATCGTCAAGCGCCTCAATGCGATTCAGAACTTCGGTGCAATGGACGTGTTGTGCACGGACAAAACCGGCACGCTGACGCAGGACCAGATCATCTTAAAGCGCCATCTCGATTTACGCGGCGAGGACTCTGACCGCGTTTTGGAATACGCCTATCTAAATAGTTTCCACCAATCCGGTCTCAAGAACCTGCTCGATGTTGCAGTTCTAAAACACGTCGAACTCCGCGAGAAACTGAAGGTCGACGAAAAGTTCAGCAAAATCGACGAGATCCCGTTCGACTTTGAACGGCGCCGGATGTCGGTCGTTCTCAAGCGAGGTGATGACGTCCACATTCTTATTTGTAAAGGAGCCGTCGAAGAGATTTTTGCCGTTTGCACACGCTACGAGAGCAACAACGAAACTGGCGCTCTCGATCAGAGCCACTTCGCCCAGGCTAAGGAGACGACGGCCAAGCTTAACGCGGATGGATTTCGGGTGATCGCAGTCGCTTTCAAAGAAATGCCGCCAGAACAGACGGCTTATTCCGTCGCGGACGAGGTCGGCCTCACATTGCTTGGCTATATCGCGTTCCTCGACCCGCCGAAAGAGTCTGCCGGTCCGGCTATCGCCACTCTGAAGGCAGCTGGCATTCAGGTGAAGATCCTGACTGGAGACAATGACATCGTCACTCGGAAGATCTGTCACGATGTTGGACTGCCTGTAGATCATATCGTTCTCGGCAGCGAGATGGCGACGCTGTCGCCCGATCAATTGGCAAGCCTGGCCGAGACCGCGACCGTATTCGCGAAGGTCTCGCCGTCCCAGAAGGCAGCAATCATCGATGCCCTTCATCGAAAGGGGCACGTCGTCGGCTTTTTGGGTGACGGCATCAATGACGGACCGGCCCTGAAGGCCGCGGACGTCGGCATATCGGTGGACAGCGCCGTCGACATCGCCAAGGAAACAGCCGATATCATCCTGCTCGAGAAGAGCCTGGCGGTGCTCGGTGATGGCGTAATCGAGGGACGCAAGGTCTTCGGAAACATTACCAAGTACATCAAGATGGGCGCGAGCTCCAATTTCGGCAACATGTTCAGCGTGCTCGGCGCTAGCATCTTCCTGCCGTTTCTGCCGATGACAGCGATCCAGGTGCTCACCAACAACCTTCTGTACGATTTCTCGCAGACCACCATCCCGACCGACAACGTTGACGCTGAATATCTAGCGGTGCCGCGGCGATGGGACATTGGTAACATCACGAAATTCGTGCTGTGCATCGGCCCGATTAGCTCGATCTTCGATTACGTCACGTATTTCACGATGCTATATGTCTTCAACGCGTGGAATAATCCTTCACTGTTCCAGACCGGCTGGTTCGTCGAATCTCTGCTCACTCAGACGCTCATAATCCATATCATTCGCACGGCGAAGATTCCGTTTCTGGAAAGCCGAGCCAGCACAGCGCTCATCACGACGACCATCGTCATTGCCGCAATCGGGATAATGCTACCGTTTTCCTGGCTTGGCGGCTTTCTGGGCTTTGTCCCATTACCCCCGACTTATTGGATTGCGCTCTGCCTTATCCTTCTGAGCTATGTCATTCTGACGCATTTCGTGAAGACATGGTTCATTGGACGGTTCGGGTTGAGCTGAATCGTTCCTTGTGTTTACCGAAGACCTCATTCGGCGATGATTTCGGTTTTGGCGCAGACGATTATTGAAGGTTGTGACCCAAAGCCCACAGTAATCCATCCGCTGGATTATTCCTTTATTTCAAGCGATTAGCGCACTGCAGACGGCTTGGCAGAACAGTGATCTCTGCTTCCGGCACAAAGCGAACGTGCTTTGGTTCCCGAATTTCGTAAAAAGGTGGCTCTGGCGTTCTTGGTTTCATCTGGGGAATGTGAGTTAATAAGTGAAGCTGTTAAGGCTCGAAAATATCGCTGGGGGGCGACATATGAATCTTCGTAAGATCTTTACTATCATTGCGATTGCGAGTTTGTTTTTCTGGGCTCCTTCGGTTATCCCAGTTAGAGCGCAGTTTTTAACTCCATGCGGTGTTTCTGTATCTTGGGTAACCGCTGATACCGCGTTTGCTGTTCCTGCTCCTGTTCCTTGTCCGACGTCGGGCCAAGGTCCGACATGGATTCCTTTCGCGATCATGGGTTGTGCGAGCAGCATCATCTTGTCATCATTGGTCGCCAATGCCCGCGACCATCGTGAGCTAACCGCACAGGAGGCTTGGACCTGCGGACTTCTGTTCTGGTTTTCGCCGCCCCGCAAAACACATAGATAAGATTGCGAACTACTGGTTTCGCTGAAATTGGCAAATCGTTCGATGTAGGAGTAACCAATGAAAGTGGGAGATCACGCACCACTGATCGCGGTAACGCGTGGATTTCATTCAACGACAAATTGCTTTTATTGGAATTTCATAAACAGGTTATGACCCTGTTGAAATGGTTCTTGATTATCACCGTTGTCGGTTATGGCGGCTTGCTGGCGCTGATGTATGTCTTTCAGCGCGCGTTGATGTATTTCCCCGATGCAACACACACACTGCCCGCCTTTGCCGGTTTGCCGCAGGCCGAGGAGGTGACGCTCACCAGCGAAGATGGTGAAAGGCTGATCGCCTGGTATGTGGCGCCGCGCGGTGACAAGCCCATCGTGATCTATTTCCAGGGCAATGCCGGCGCGCTCAACCTTCGCGCCGAGCGCTTCACCTGGCTGACCGCCGACGGCACCGGCCTGCTGGCGCTGTGCTATCGCGGCTATGGAGGATCTACCGGCAAACCTAGCGAGGTAGGGCTCATCCGCGACGCGCACGCGGTCTATGACTTCGCCAGCGCTCGATATCCGGCCGAGCGCATCGTGCTGTTCGGTGAGTCGCTCGGCGCCGCGGTGGCTGTCGCGCTCGCCGCTGAGCGCGCGGTCGCAGGCGTGATCCTCGACGCGCCGTTCACGTCTGCCGTAGAGGTCGGCGCCGCTTTCTATCCGTTCGTGCCAGTGCGCTGGCTGATGCGGGATACGTTCCGCTCGGACGAGCGCATCGGGCGCGTGTCGGCGCCGATCCTGGCGCTGCACGGGGAGCGCGACCGCGTGGTCCCCATTTCGTTCGGCGAGCGGCTGTTCGCGCTGGCCAACGAGCCCAAGCGCATGGTCCGCTTCCCGGAAGGTGACCACGTGAACCTCGACGAGCACGGTGCTGCGAAAGTGGTGAAGAAATTTTTGGCCCAACTCAGCGAAGAATAACGTGGGCAGACTGAAAACAACTGCCAATATTTTGCCAATGAAATACCGGAGCCGAACGCGAACGCCGTCGTCCAACGGCTCATTATTTGTCAGGTCTAGCTTTTCCGGTGAACGAGCCTCGCTCATAACGGTGCGAGCTCACGTCCGAGCAAACAAAATCGCGTTTTATAATTCACTCGTATCCAACTGATCTGTAATACTCTGAAATTCGATCTTTTACATCTAAGCGTTTGATACAATTGAGTAAGATAAGTAGGTGAAAACTTTTTACCGCCATTGTTTGGAACACGTTGCGGCGGCTGATTGGTGTCTTCGAACAGGGGCGCTATGTTTGGGCTCCGAGCCAACGGGTATTTCGAGGATCCAGCTCTCTACATCGAAACGCTGTTTCAGAAGCGCGCAATCGTTTTCGACTGGGCGAGAACTTCGTCGCCGGATCAACTCTCCATCGGGCCACGCTATACAGGAGAAGAAGAGCGGATGTTGAGCGAGGCCAGGGCTGCATTTTGCGGTCACTCTTCAGAGGAAAAAGCCTCGTGAAGGACTGGAACGTTGTCGTCAGCATTTACCAGGACGGTTTCGGGCGAGCGCTTCGCGCTCTCCGAGAATTCGGCCCGGTCGAGCGCACGTTGTACTACAACGTCCTCGTGATGACGGTCGAAGATCCAATGGCATTGCTCGACGCCGTTGAAAGGAGGACCGAGGAAACCCCCGCGTTGTATGACGCAATCTCGCGGATAGCGCCGGCCATCCGGTCTTTCGAGTTCCACTCCTCCGAGGAATTTCAGGATAAAGCCAAAGACGTGTTGACTGCATGGTTACCGCAGGTAGCCGGACGGTCATTTCACGTGCGCTTCCATCGCCGCGGACCGAGGCATGATCTGAAAACGCCGGAAGTCGAGCGCCTTCTCGACGATGCAATCCTTGGCGCATTAAGGCGGGCAGGAACGCCTGGCACCATATCATTCACAGATCCGGACGCGGTGATTGCGATAGACGCAATCGATGACCGATCCGGGGTTGCATTGTGGACTCGCGAGGATCTCGCGCGGCATCGCTTATTGCGACCAGATTAATTGCGTTTGCCTCCCGGGCAGGAATTACGGGGTGGGAAGCGAATATCGAGATGTCCGCTCCGTATAAATCGGTCCAGGTGGTGTCGAATAGACCCTAAAGCGCCATCTCGAGTATGATCAAAATGGCAATAGAGAGTAATTGCATCGATGGTATAAGATCTAAGATAATTTCTATCGGAGATGATTATGGAAATACGTGAAAAGTTCTTTGTGAATGGCGACTGGGTTGCTCCCTCGAGTCGCGAATCAATTGACGTGCATAATGCCGGAGATGGCCAAGTGTTGGGCAGGGTACCGGCAGGTGGCAAACGAGATGTCCACGATGCGGTTCAAGCTGCTGCAGCGGCTTTTCCAGCTTGGTCCTCTCTTGAGCCCGTCAAACGCGCAGCGTTTCTCGCGAAGATATCGGAAGGCTTAAAAAACAGAACCGACATTCTAGCAAAGCTGATTGCTCAGGAAGTTGGAATGCCGCTTAAGCTCGCGGCTCGCATTCAGGTTGCATTGCCGATTGTAACATTTGCAAATTATGTTCGACTGTTATCAAATTTTACATTTGAGGAAAAAGTTGGAAATTCCTTGGTTATTCGTGATTCAGTTGGTGTCGTTGCGGCCATCACCCCTTGGAATTATCCGCTTCATCAGATCGCACTTAAGGTTGCTCCAGCGCTTGCCGCGGGATGCACGGTAGTTCTAAAGCCTTCTGAGGTTGCGCCGTTCAACGCGTTTATTCTTGCAGACGTGATTGCTGAGTCTGGCCTGCCTGCAGGGGTCTTTAATCTAGTTACGGGGTATGGGCCGACTGCAGGAGAAGCACTCGTCGCACATAATCAGATCGATATGATTTCCTTTACGGGCTCGACTCGGGCTGGCAAGCGGATTTCTGAAGTCGCTGCGCAAGGCGTGAAGCGTGTGGCGCTGGAACTCGGTGGGAAGTCTGCGTCTATTATTCTCGAGGATGCTGATTTGGTTGCGGCTGTGAAGGGAACGGTCAACAATTGTTTTCTGAATTCTGGCCAGACTTGCACCGCGTGGACCCGCATGCTGGTTCCTCAGTCAATGTATGAGAGGGCTGCGACGCTCGCCGCGGAAACCGCGAATACATTTCTACCTGGCGATCCGTTAGCCGATGGTACTCGTCTCGGGCCGTTGGCGTCTGCTGCACAGCTTGAGCGCGTGCGTGGCTATATAAAGAAAGGTTTGGAAGAAGGCGCCACCTTGCTGGCTGGTGGCCTAGACTTGCCACAGAATGTGCCGAGTGGTGGTTATTACGTAAAACCGACAGTATTCGGCAACGTAAAGCCCGGTTCAATAATCGAGCAGGAAGAAATCTTCGGCCCTGTGCTTTCGATTATTACTTATCGTGATGAAGACGAGGCCATCCGTATCGCGAATGACACAATTTACGGGCTGGCTGGAGGGGTTTGGTCAGCTGATGAAACGCGAGCACAGCGTGTGGCGCGTCGCATCCGGGCTGGCCAAGTGGATTTAAATGGCGGCCCCTTTAACATCAATGCGCCGTTTGGTGGATTCAAGCAGTCCGGCATCGGACGCGAGGCAGGATTGTACGGTCTTGAAGAATATCTCGAATATAAATCATTGCAGTTGAAACAATAGTCCGCTGCTATGCCGAGCGCTCGGTTGTGAGTAGAGGATGGATAGCAAGCCGAAATTGCTTCGCGTTGCGGCACAGATAATTTGACACGAAGTTGCTTTTCCCGCTGAGCTGGTGAAAACTTCTTGGGTTCTGTTCGCAAACCGAGGAGAAGGCTGATGCATAAGTTTGTGGTCACGCTCTCTATCACAACGGCAATTCTGTTCGCAGGCTCGCTTGCTTGGAAGGCCGAGGCGACGACATGGCTGGATAAATCGAAACTCCGTGCCACTGCGGAAAATTACACACCAATTCAACAGGCGGCCTGCAGGGGTTGGGGTAGCAGGTGCGGACCGGGTTATACATGGCGGTGTGGCCCTTATGGGCGATGCGGGTGTGTTCGCTGCTATTAAATAATCGTCAAGGACATCGGAGGCCGCCTCAACAGGCGGCCTCATTTTATCTGCCTTCCGGCCAAGAATGCTTCGCCATTATCGTCATGATGTCCACTTTGTGCCATTAACGGACATCATGAGATGTCAATAAAATTTGCCAGGGACAAGGAAGAGAATGACCAATATTAGGCCTTTTGTATCTACTTTGATGCTAATGCTCTTGGCGTCTGTCGTCGCACATTTTTGTCTGACGTCATCTGCCAAGGCTCAGTCGGGCGACACGGAAATTCTTTCGCGCGCAAATGTCCTGCACGATCCGGACATCCCGGCGACCGGAAATCTGAAGGGAGATATTACCATTGTCGAATACTTCGATTATCAATGTCCTTACTGTAAAAAAGTACACGCAGAACTGCTCAAAGCTGTTCAAGAAGATGGTAATATTCGTATAGTTTTTAAAAATTGGCCGATCTTCGGTGGCATTTCCGTTTATTCGGCGCGATTAGCACTCGCGACCAAATATCAAAATCGGTATCCTGAGGCACATGCGGCACTGATCACCGCTCCAACAAGATTGGAGGAATCTAGAGTTCAAGTTCTGCTAGCCAAAGCAGGCATTGATATCGGACGAGCAGAGCAAGATCTTCAGCTTCATGCAGAAACAATTGACGCGGCGCTGGCGCGCACCAACGCTCAGGCGGAAGCGTTCGGTTTTCACGGTACTCCGGGATTTATCATCGGAACGTTCAGAGTTCCAGGAGTTCTCAATGTCACTGAGTTCAAACAGGCGATTGCTGATGCAAGGCTAGCCAGCAAATCTAAGCGCTAGATTTTGAGAATTAAGATACGGCTTGCCACTCAAGCTATTCAGGAAATGTAAGATGAGTGAGGTGGAGGTTACATATTTCTCGGATGTCTTGTGCATTTGGGCATACGTTTCGCAGGTTCGCGTCGATGAAGTGAAGAAACAATTTGGTGATGCCGTTCGGATAGAGCACCGGTTCTGCTCGGTCTTCGGCAATACAGCCCGGAAGATCACCTCAAACTGGAATTACAGAGGCGGATATGGTGGGTTCAACTCGCATCTGCGACAGGTCGCGGATCGGTTTCCTCACATCGATGTTCACCCAGAGGTTTGGTTGAAGACGCGTCCTGCGACCTCGGTAAGTGCGCATCTGTTCATGAAAGCAGTCCAGCAGTGGGACAGAGATTCTCGAATGGCACAAACCCAATCTAAAGGGAGCATCTATAATCAGGTACTTTGGGCTCTTCGTTGCGCGTTTTTCCGAGATTGCCGGGACATTGCACGTTGGGATGTTCAATGTGAGATAGCCGATACTTTCGGTGTTGATATTATTGCTATCGAACAATCCATTCATAGCGGTATCGCGTTCGCTGCGCTGGCTGCGGACTATCAAGATGCTGACAAGATGCGAATCGAAGGCAGTCCGAGCTTCGTGTTAAATGAGGGACGGCAGAAGCTTTACGGAAATATCGGGTTCCGTCTTATCGAGGCGAACATTCAAGAACTGTTGCGAGCACCTCGGGCCGACGAAGCCAGTTGGTGTTGACCCAGCGCGAATATCCGCTTTGGGTCATAAACGGGAAATAACGCTGATGTCTGCTTTACCCGCGGACGCGGAATGTCTGCTTTGTGCCACAAGCGGACATTCGACTTCATTCGCTTGCTCGCTCTCAATGTGCGTTGTCGGGGTTCTGCTCGGTGTTCGTTCATAGACGATCCAGTGATTTTGACGCTCGCGCTGAAATTCCATAAACGTAACTGCCAAATTCACGAACAAAAACATCACATAGGCATCCATCGCCGATGTTCGTTTTTGGGTCAACAGACGTAAGACTCTCTCATTGTGATATCTACGTTTCCCCCGAGAGCGGAAATAAGGGCGCGATTGACAGGTTCCTAAGCAAAAAAAGACCCTGGCTGTGTTAGTCAGAGTCTGACTAGTCGATACTTCGGCCGATATTCTTAATTAGAGCGCAGTTGATACTTGTGTGAATGTGCTGTTGAGGCTAGTGCCGACGCTCTGCACCGCCACAATAATCACAACCGAAATGCATGCGGCGATCAATCCGTATTCGATGGCGGTTGCGCCATTCTCGTCGCGGAGGAAGTTATGTAGCTTTGTCATGTAAAACTCCCATGAGTCTGAGATTGCAAACCCGTATGTCTTTATATTCTGCCGGATATTTCGGAACCTTTACGCTATCCGCTATTTCTTATGGTTTTTTAATAGCTAAGAAGAATATTCGCTCGACTATCGGGCATTGATCGGCGGCTCCCGGCTGATCCGCGGCTCATGCATGTCGCGCTGGCTCTGCGAGCAGCTCTGAACTAGCATTGTGAGCGGGTCGCCAGATCGAGAGCGGTAAAGGGGTTCGACCTCGGTGATGACAACCTGTGCATCGGCATCGGTATCAGCAGCGGCAATGTCAGCTTCGGCGAATTCGGTCAGTCGCATCGCGACCTAACCGCCATTGGCACGATCGTGAACACCGCCGCTCGTGCACAAACTGCTGCCCGTGCCGGACAGATTCTGGTTACGGGAACCGTTCGGGACCGGTGCGAAAAGGGCATAGTCTTCGGCGAGGGAAGGCAGTACGACCTAAAAGGTCTCGCAACACCAATCGAATTATACGATGCCAGGGAATTCGACGGTCAGGGCCGTATGTAAATTGCCTTTCCAAGGGCGCAAAGCCGAATGAATTGCCGGTTCAGATCAATCAGAACGTCCTACAAATTTGTTGTATTCGCCGGAATTGCCGTTTCATGGAATGTGTCGGTCGTAGACGCAAGCCGCATTATCTCGTCGAATCAAAAATCGATCAATGTTGTAACCGACAATGCGTCGAGCGGCGATAAGAATATGCGTCCCGGAATGAGTAGACTCAATAATTTATTTTGTAGATACTAGATTACAAATCAATACTGTGTGATGACGGCCTAGGAGACGATGTTCTCAAAACTTGTTTCTTGGCGCAACGATATTGCCGCGGGTGCAATAGCATCAATCATCATCTTGCCGGGTTGTGTCGCTGCAGGTCTTCTTGCTTTTGCACCCCTAGGGCCGAGCTACGCGGAGATGGGAGCTGCTGCAGGCCTTTGCGGGGCAATTGTTGCGGGAGGCGTTTCAGCACTCGTTGCCACGTCTTCGTTCATCATCACATCCCCGCGCGTTAGTACATCCTTGATCCTTGCAAGTCTGATCATCACGCTATCGGTAAACCCTGCGATCGCAAACGACAAGAATTTGATTATTTTTGCAGTCTTTTTGTGCATCGTGCTCGCGGGCCTATGGCAGTCAATTTTTGGACTTGCGGGCGTATCAAAAATAATCAAATTCACACCACACCCCGTTCTGGTAGGTTTCCTCAACGGCATTGCAGTGCTGGTCGTCGTCTCGCAGCTTAAGCCATATTTTCTATCTGACGTTGGCACTTCTAATCTTATGCTTATCGATAGACCATTGATGTTTCTCTTGTTCCTCGGTGTGGCAGCCTTGATGTTGTTATTTTCGGCCGTCGCAAAAAGGAGTCCAAGCTCATCGCTGTTTGCCAAGTTACCCGCCGTCCTAGCCGGATTCGGCGGGGGTATCGCTGTCTTCTATTTCGCTAAGGGGCTCGCGCCCGATCTGGACCTCGGTCCGACCGTTGGAAACCTACAGGTGACTTTTGTCTCCCCTCTGACCGGCCTTGGCAATGTTGCGGCCTGGCAAACTATCGCGCACCTCGGATGGGAGATCATTCCGATCTCAGTAACGTTGGCGATTGTTGCGACCTTGGAGTCTTTGCTCGCGTTTCGCTCCGCACAGAATGTCAGCGATCTATATATTTCTCCCGTCCGTGATTTGTTTGCCCAAGGTATTGGCAATTGCGCAGCAGCAATTGCCGGTGGCGTGACCGGCGCAACGTCACCAACCACGACAATGGCGTCCTACCGCGCAGGTGGCCGGACCCGCCTTGCACCAGTTTCATCGGCGCTAATTTTGTTGGCTTTGAGTATTTTCCTCCCGAACTACCTCGCCAAGATTCCTTCTGTTGTTCTCTCCGGCATTCTCCTTGCGACTGGCATTCTCCTATTCGATCGCTGGATCTTTCAGCTTGTATCGGATGTCCGCAAAGCGTCGTCACCTCTAAATCGGCGGCGCTCCGTTTATGATTTCACCGTTGTCCTAATCGTGATGGGGGTCACTGTACTTTACTCCGTTATTGCCGGTGTCATTGCAGGATGTCTCCTGGCCGGAATCATCTTCGTTCTGAACATGAGCCGGCCAATAGTACGTCGCACACTTCATGGAAATGATATTCATTCGAAACGAATTCGCTCGACGAAAGATGCAGAGATTCTACGCGACACGGGGTCGCACCGGGTCGTCCTGCAGCTGGAGGGTGTTCTGTTTTTTGGCAACGCTGATGATTTGTCCGGTGAGATAAAACAACTTTTTCGGCAAGCTGAAATGATTACGTTGGACATGCGCGGGGTCAACGATATCGATGTATCTGGCGCCAATATTCTCGAAAATCTGATAAACAAGAGTCGTGAACTAAACAAAGATCTTCTATTCTGCGATGTCTCACCATCGCATGTTGGGATTATCAAACATCTCGTTCAGAAGTCCACAAGATCCGAAGAACTAATCAAGCGTGATCTTGATTCTGCACTGGAATGGATGGAAGAAAAATCATTGGTTTTGCACGCCGATGGACGAAGTCAGGCGGCTGTGCTCGCGCTTGAGGAAATCGATTTTCTTGCAGGAATTGATGAGCGAGATTTAGATCGACTTCGCCAGGTGCTGACGCTTCGCGAATTCGCGCCCGGTGAAATTATCTGCCGTGAGGGGGAAGAAGGTGACCGGATGTGGCTCTTGACTAAGGGGAGTGTAAGCGTGCGGTTAACAACAGAGGACGGCACCGAGAATATCCGGATCGCTTCGCTTGCGCGGGGAACAACAATTGGGGAGATGTCTCTAATAGAATCAGCACGCCGATCCGCGACAATCGTCGCTGACGAACAGGTCGTCTGTTACGAACTTCTTAGAGATGGCTTTGCTAAGATGCTCGCCGATTATCCGGTAATCGCTACTAGACTTCTGAGTAATCTTGCGCGGGAGTTGGCGCGGCGTCTTCGCCGGACATCGGAAGACCTTCGTAATAAAAATTGATTCAGAGAATTGCACGAAAATGAGGAAAACTTATATAGATGTCATCGAACAGTACGGTCCTCTGTCTGACGTTGCCTTTCGTGTGCTTTTTAGTCTCATCTTCATTGTTGGAGGGTTAGGTCATTTCGGACGACATCAAGATATGCTGCTTCGAATTCGCGAGTCACCTTGGTTCAATATCGTTCGCTGGATTGGTGATCCATCCGTACTGCTATGGCTGAGTGGTGCGGTATTTGTTATGGCGGGGTTTAGCTTTGCAGTTGGCTTTATGACACGGCTATCGGCGATGGCGTTATTTGTAACTCTCGTTCCAGTAACACTCGCAATCCATATCGCTCCTGGGCACGTTGGCCCTTTGCTAAAGAATGTCGCGATTCTAGGTGGGCTACTTCACTTTATCGTTCGAGGTCCAGGCGCCTATGCATTGGATGGTCACCTGAGGGACTAGATCGAATCTCTCTTGGTGTCTAAAGCGCGGGCCTAACGGGTTTTTTAAACGAAGCGTATTGAGAGAAACTAGCACAACGAGCTTGTCGACTTTGGGTCAGGAGCGTCAATATAAAGGTTTCTAATCGGCGTTGTGGAATGGGGGAGTAACGGTGGGAAATTTCACAGCGTTTGGAAACGTGGAACGCACGGGCTGGTCTGATGCCAACCAGCCGCCACAAAATCTTGCTGCGATCCGATCTTCATTAGCTAAGACCTTACAAAGAGCGTTTGCAGATGGAAACCGTGCGCGGGTCCGGTTCCGGCAGCATTGCTGCATGCGACGGCTTAGTGTCCACCTTGGGCCGACGAAGTGATTGAATGAACAATCGCAGCGACGACGTACCCGAACAATCCAAAATCCCGGAGACAAAGGCTCGCGGGCAGCTGTTTCGCAAATATGTCGCGCTATTTGTCACAATTGTATGCACGGTACTGTTGGCTAACGGTCTGCTTGAAATCTGGTTTTCCTATCGCGAGTACAAGGCATCGCTAATCCGTGTCCAGCGCGAACAGGCCGAAGCTGCAGCGGCCAAAATTGGACAGTTCGTTAGGGAGATCGAGGGTCAGCTTGGTTGGACAACACAATTAACATGGACCGCAGGCACGTCTGAGCAGCGACGCTTCGACGCCTTGCGACTCCTGCGGCAGGTTCCGGCGATTACCGAAATTTCTCAGGTCGACGCTAACGGCCGCGAACAATTACGCGTGTCTCGGCTTGCGATGGATGTGATCGGCAGCCAGATAGACTTTTCTAAAGAAGCCAAATTTATCGAAGCTGTCGCGCACAAGGTTTATTATGGTCCGATTTACTTTCGCCGTGAATCAGAACCCTATATGACAATTGCGCTTGCGGGCGCTCGACGCGATGCGGGAGTCAGCATCGCAGAGGTAAACCTCAAGTTCATCTGGGACACAGTCTCGCGCATCAAGGTCGGCGAGCGTGGTAAGGCTTATGTTATTGATGAACGAGACCGACTGATCGCGGATCCTGACATCAGTCTGGTGCTGCGTAAAACCGATCTCTCCTACCTCGCACATGTGCAGGCAGCGCGAGCCGAAACCTCGGGCGTCCCAGGTGGGCAGACATCAGCGGCAAAAGATTTCCAGGGAGGCACTGAACTAATCGCCTATGCGCCGGTCGTACCGCTCGACTGGCTGCTCTTTGTTGAATTGCCATTGGATGAGGCATACGCACCAATTCGCGCTGTAATCCAACGTTCAGCCTTGTTGTTGCTAGCCGGCCTTTGCATCGCGACCGTTGCCGGATTGTTTCTTGCTCACAGGATGGTCGTGCCGATTCGAGCATTGCGCACTGGCGCCGCGCGCATCGGCAGTGGCGATCTTTCTCAACGTATCGTGATTAAAACCGGCGACGAGCTTGAGAGCCTTGCCGATCAATTCAATGATATGGCAGATCGGTTGCAGGAATCTTATTCCGATCTGGAAAAGAAAGTTGACATTCGCACGCGCGAGCTCGGCGAGGCGAATGAATTTCTCGCGTCGGTTTCAAGTAAGATCGCGAAATATATCTCACCGCAAATCTATAAGAGCATTTTTTCTGGTCAGCGCGACGTCGCAATTGCGACCGAGCGCAAGCGGCTTACGATTTTCTTCTCCGATATCAAGGATTTCACCGCAACCACCGAACGACTACAGCCCGAAGATTTAACCGCACTGCTGAATGAATATTTCACCGAGATGTCGATGATTGCGTCACGTCATGGCGCTACCATAGATAAATTCATCGGCGATGCCATGCTCTTGTTTTTTGGCGATCCGGAGACGAAAGGCCCCGCAGAAGACGCGCGCGCGTGCCTCGAAATGGCGGTCGAAATGCAGAACCGACTAGCTGAGCTCAATGCCGAATGGCGACAGCGCGGAATTGAAAAACCGTTTCGCGCTCGTATGGGCATTAATACCGGCTATTGTAATGTCGGCAATTTCGGCAGCGAAGACCGGATGGATTACACCATTATTGGCGCTGAAGCGAATTTGGCCGCGCGGCTGCAACAGGTTGCCGAGGCTGGCGGCATCGTGATGTCCTACGAAACTTATGCACTAGTGCGCGATGTTGTGCGCGCGCATCCACTTTCGCCGATCACCATGAAGGGCATCAGCCGCGAAGTCGTTCCTTATGCGGTCGATGGGCTAGTTGGCGATGTCAAGCAGCGACCACATGTGATCAGCGAGCAGGCCACCGGAGTTAACATTTTTCTCGATCTGGACGTGATGGATCACGAATCGGCGGAACGTACACGCCGTCTCTTGCAAAACGCGTTAGCTGTGCTTGACCAGAAAGCAACGCCCGACGACACGTAATGTTTGCTTTGAGCCGAAGAGCGAACATATAGCGAGATGAGCCACAAGCTACATCGGAGGAGAGGAGATGAATCCAAGTTCTCGCGTAGTAATTTTCGTTTCGATATTTTCAAAAGTTCTCTTTTCGATGAATCTGTGGACAGGCGAGGGAATTCGAAATGAGGCTTAATGACTCGCCGGATCGTTTTATCGCTTCCTGCCGGTCAGGGGCCAAATCTTGGGAGCGGAAAAAGAAGCTTTCGACAGACTTAGAGAAAGGCGTTGCGTTCGAGAGTTTCACGCAACTTTGTTTGCAGACTGCACCCGAATACCTTTTAAGCGCATGCCTCATTGGCTCATGTTTCGCTTCAGTCAAAAATTTCTGAAAGTGCTGTATTTGTACGTCTCCTACGTGGTGATCTGGAACAAACGAGTCTGAACTCATTAAGAACCGGCGTGTACTGTTTTTAGGCGCCTACCTTCAGCCGTAAGCCCGCGCGTTTTTGGTGAGCCCACAAGGAAACACCTTTATGAAAAAGTCTATCCCCGATTCTATGTTTAGCGATCGCGAGCAAGCTCGCCTATCAGCACTACAAAACTGGATTTTAGACAACGGCATAACGGAAATTGTCATGACTGAACGGCAATTCTGGAAATTCGTGAGCGTACAGCCGCTCGCAGAGAAGCCGTGGACGAGCTACATGGGCCGCTCGATTAATGTTCCCGATATGCCAGAAGCGAGTCAGAAGCATCTCGGCGTATTCGATAAAAGAAGTCCGGGACATATCTGAATTTGGCGGGGCCCAGTGTCGTCGCTGATGTCGCTTGCTTGTGTAAAATTCTGTAAAATAAGCTGGGTCACTGCCTGAATGTCCTGATTGATCGCAACAGCTTGTGATCGCAGCCGTCTGATCAAGGCGCACATTCCGAATTTGGGAGACTGTCGCAATGGTGGTCTCCTACTTTTTTCGCTGTCGATACTGCTCAATCTCCCAATCTCGTCGGGTGAAGAGCAACATAGTAACACCGTTGATCCATCTAGTGATCTGATCGGTTTTTTGACCACGCGTTTTGGTGGAAAACTTCGCCATTGTTGGCTTTGTTGCTGATTGTCGGGCAAAGAATTGCTCTGTTGCCACTATCGGCGATCTAGCGATCGAGGAGAATCACGGGCATATTGGTGGACATGGGCAAAACTCCTCGGGTCATCTTCAAAGTTGAGCGGATCGCGGAGGGCGATTGGCAAATTCAGGCACACTATTCAGGAGCCGAAATTCGCTATATTAGCGGCTTCAAAAGTAAAGCTGAGATTGATGAATGGCTCGCGGGCGACGGCAAGGTCCGCTGGCTAAGGTCGCAGGGCTACGCGAAATGACACTTTCATAAGCAGTCGCACAAAGCTCCAGGACGATGCCGGGGCTCATCGAATTGAGGCAGACTCGATAGGCCTTGCCGATTGAACGGTGACAAATTCTGTCTGACTAGCTTAGCTCATTGCAACGCAAATCGAGTATCGCATATCATTGTATGCTGCAGCTTTTGGGCGAATTGCGGCCGCCGCGGCGAGTGTTACTTCTGACTTTTATTAGCTGCCCCAATTAGTGAAAGCTAATCCCATATGGCGGTTCAGACATCTACGATTGTCGGCGTGCACTCGAGCGGCACGAACGCGGTACCTGAACTACCAATGTGGCTGCGCGGCATCGGCGTACGGCAAGTGCGCATCGCATGCGGTCTTGTAATGTTCTCGTATATTTTCTCGCATTTTTTCAATCATGCACTTGGTAACATTTCATACGCCACGATGGAATGGTGGCTTTGGTATCATATTTGGTGGTGGCGAATCCCAATCGTAAATTTCACGCTTTACGCTGCCGCCACCACACATTTCGCGTTGGGCTTATGGGCGCTCTATCAACGTCGGCATTTTCGTTTTGCTGCCGCTGAGATCACGCAACTCATGCTCGGCCTGAGCATTCCGCTCTGGCTCGCCAGTCATTTTGGCGTTGTGCGAATTGGTGGAGTTTTGTTCGACCGCGCTCCCGTCAATTACGCAACGCCCTTATTCGCGTATTGGGTGTCTAGGCCACACATGATCTTTGTGCAGTTCGCACTTCTAACCGTGGCGTGGTTTCATGCCTGCATTGGACTTTATTTCTGGCTGCGAATGAAGCACTTTTTCAAGTGGGCGGCGCCAATTTTGCTGGCGGTCGCGATCTTGCTGCCACCGCTTGCAATGATTGGTGCGCACCACGGCGGGCGTGAAGTGACCGAACTCGCTTCACAGCCGCAGTGGCTCGCCGCGAATTTGAGACCTACACCTCCTGCGCAACGCACTGTTCTAGACAATATCACACTACTATATTTTCCAATCGGATATGCCGCAGCGATTGTGCTTGTGTTTGTCGCTCGCGGCGTTCGCACTTTTTTTGAGCGCCATCACGGAATGTTCACGGTGTCCTATCCAGACCGTCAAGTCCGCGTACCAAAGGGCCTAAGCATCTTGGAAGCGAGCCTACGTTTCCATGTACCACATGCCAGCGTTTGCGGCGGCCGCGCGCGGTGCTCGACCTGTCGTGTTCGCGTCATCAGTGATCGCGGTGCACTACCTCGGCCCTCCCGGCGCGAGACATTCGTGTTAGCGCGCGTTGGTGTAAGTAGCGATCCAGCCATCCGCCTCGCATGTCAGTTGCGACCGCAAACCGATATCGCGGTCATTCCGCTTCTGCCGCCGAATACTGGTGCAGATTTTGTGCGCAATCGGCAACCCATCAATCTCGGCAGGGAGCGCTATATGGTCAGCATGTTTGTGGATATGCGTGGGTCCACTAAGCTCGCGGAGGAGCGGTTACCATTCGACGTGGTTTTCCTGATTAACCGGTTTCTCAACGCAGCGTCGCAGGCCGTGACCGATGCCGGAGGTCAGCCAAATCAGTTTATTGGCGACGGATTGCTCGCCCTTTTCGGGCTTAATGTCGATCCAGTGACGGCCTGCCGACAAGCGATACGCGCAGCGGCACTCGTCGCTACCAATGTCGAATATTTTAATCACCAGTTTGCTGCTGACTTGCGCGAACCGATCCAATTTGGCATCGGCATTCACGGTGGCGATGTGATCATAGGTGACATTGGATTTCGTGATCGCACTGTTTTCACGGCGCTTGGCGATGCGGTGAACGTTGCGGCGCGGCTGCAAGACATGACCAAGAATTTGAATTGCCAAGTCATCATCTCGGAGGAGATTTGCAAATGCGCAGGCATCGATACCGACGCGCTTCCGCGAACTCAAGTCACGATCCGTGGCCGCAACGAGTTGATAATGGTCCGTACCGTCTTGGACCCTAGCGTCCTGCCAAGCTTGCTCGATCTGCATGACGCCCCCGGCGCTGCAAAGCCACAGCTTTCCGTGATTCGGGCCCACACCTGATCAGCGGTTCAAGTCCGCATTTGGCACAAAGTAGACGTGGGAGAGCCACCGATCTATGTCCGCTTTCGGGGTAAAACGGACATCATCATAAGAGAGCGTCACGTCCGCTTTTGACCCAAAGCGTATATTCAGAGTGAATGTCACAAAAGAAAAGCCCCGGACGATGCCGGGGCTTTAGATTGCTTCCGTTCAAGTTCGGATCAGTATCGCGCGCTAACCGGAGCTTTACCCATGTCGCCGAAGCGATAGTTCAAACCAACAAGAACAGTTTGAAGGGATTGGCCCGAGACATGCACATGGTCGCAGCCGCCGCCCGCAGCGGCACAGCCAATGTCGCGATTGCCAAAACCCATGTAATCATATTCGAGTTTCATGGACCAGTTCGGCGCGAAGGCATATTCCCAACCACCGCCGACTACCCAACCACCACCATTGCCCGAAGTAGTGGCGCTAAACGGAACAATGGGGAGAGATAAACTTTCGTGCATTCCCCCCCAGGCGCCGCCCGCCTTCACATATAGCAATGAGCGATCCACAGCGTAACCAAGTCGACCGGTCAATGTTCCAAACCAGTCAACGGTGCCATGGAGACTATATGGCCAACTATTAACAACGGTTGTGCCCCCTCGAGTTCCATTCGCGGAGACTGCATCCCACATGGTTTCGACTCCGAACACCCAATTGCCTGACTGGACATCGCAGCCCAATTGTCCGCCACCAGCCCAGCCGCTACCGTTCGGATGGCCTAAGTCTTCACTCCCTGTTGCATATGTAACATTCGCGTCGCCCCGTGCCCAAGCGCCACCAACGTTTGCACCAACGTAACAACCGTTCCAAGTGAACATCGGCACGGGCGCTACGTAAGCTCGCGGCGGCGCCTTCATAGGTAGATCAGCCGCTAGAGCTGGTGCGCCACAGAATGTAGCAGCAGCGACGCCCGCCATGAGAATTTTTTTCATTGAAACCTCCATGGACTCGAAAATCGAGTAATTTCGTTCGTATATAAGCGCGACGGATATTAAGAGTTACCCAACAAACTATCGGGCGCAGAGGATTAGTGGCAGGCTGTGACCCAAAAACCACACCCCGAACCGATAGAGAATCAAAAATCCGCTCTTAAGATTTCTTTAATTACCTTTATATTTTAGCGATATTTTCCACGAGGATTATCGGTGGCAATCCTGATGTGACGCCTACATGCTGTTTCGTCGCAGTCTGGACCTAACCCGACATGCGACTCAGCTATGAGAGTGCCCGCCGAATTCACTTTTTGCACGAAGCAGTCACGCCGACCTTGCGAAACATGTCTGTAATTGGAGATAAAGCGGACGTGATGCGGGCATCGTGGGATGCGCGTTGATGACCCGAAGGTGGATGGACATGGGTCCGGCTCGCACCCCGAGTTAATTCGCCTGTATTTAGAGACCGTCGCTCCCGCGTGCCGTACAGCACCCTCATGCACGACTTGTTCGCGCGGTTCGCAACACGTCTGGATTGACTACATTAATGGGTGCACCTGCCGCGTAGGCAGTGATCTGGTCGAAGATATCGGCGAATTGAATTTCGTATTCGTCGCGCGATACGTAGCCGATGTGCGGCGTGCACACGACATTGGCCATATTCAGAAGCGGATGGTTGGTGTCGCGCAGCGGCTCCTCCTCATAGACGTCAATCGCTGCCATACCAGGGCGTCCGGCGCGAAGCGCATTCACCAACGCGCCGGGCTCGATTAGCGGTGCGCGGCTGGTATTCACCAGAAGTGCAGTCGGTTTCATCTGCGCGAGATCGACCGCAGTGACGGTGTGACGTGTAGCCTCGAGCAATCTCATGTGTAGCGAGACGACGTCGCATTGCTCGAAGAATGACGCCTTACTACTGGCGGTCGCGTAGCCGTTGGCCCGCGCCTGCGCGAGTGTCGCCTCACGTGCCCAGATGAGCACGTTCATGCCGAACGCTCGACCGTAACCGGCAACGACGCTGCCGATCCGCCCATAACCGTAGATGCCGAGCGTTTTGTCGCGCAGCGTCGAGCCGATGCCGCTCTGCCATTGGCCCGCCTTTAGCGCCGACATCTGCTGCGGAATCTGACGCATCGCCGCGAGCACTAAGCCCCATGTAAGTTCCGCGGTGGCATATGATGGCGTGCCAGAATGTTGACTCGACGACACGATCACGCCCAAACGGGTGCAGGCATCAATGTCGATATGCGGATAGACGCTGCGCTGGCTAATGAGCCTGAGATGGCGCAAGCGATCGAGCAATGGCGCTTTGATTTTCGTACGTTCGCGTATCAACACCAAGATCTCGGTATCGCGCAGGCGCGCGGCGAGGGTGTCGATATCGTGGACATGATCGTTCCAAATCGTAACGTCGTGGCCTGCAAGCTTGCTGAAGCATTGAAGCGTACGCAGCGTGTCGTGGTAATCATCCAGGATCGAGATTTTCATAAACTGAGCCTTCGACCAATTTGGCCAAGGTACTCCGATAGCGTCGTGAAGAAGCAATATGGCTCATCAGAGCAATTCTTGATACGTCGCATCTGGCTATTTTTTAGCTGGCGCACCGTTGATCATAGAAGGAGCATACATGCCCCTTTAGATAAGGTTGTTACTTTACCCTCACGCACGAATTCGCGAAACTTGCAAAATAGAACGGTCGCTTGCGTGAGCCGAGATCGGCCGGCAGAGCATCGCAAAATAACATCGTCAACCTTAGTAGAAGTGGCTTCATGCGAGTCTGCCGAACATTCGATCGGCTTTTTCAGAAAATCGGATTAATTTGAAATCCTTGAACGGCGCCAATCACTCGCTGTCCTCGACAGTGGTGGAAGGGCGATCGTTGCCAGCCACTGTTTCGGTGTGCCATTTGCCCCGTTCGTCCTCGTACTCAATGACATCGGTCTGGCCAGGAGCACGCTGGTGTTGGGCAGCGACCTCCGCCGCCTCGAGGGCCTCCTCATGAGTGGGAAAGGGCTCGGAGAACGCGCCGTCGACCTTGTAGGCCCAGCCGCCATCATGTTGGACGATTTTGTATTTCACTTGAGACATTAAATCACCTGCAGGTTCACGGAGTCTGTACAATCCCAGCATACAACGAATGGGGCACATGAGCAAAGTTCACGAACCAATGGCACTCGGACAAACCGTGCGTTTGATGCCTGAAGCAATTGCAAAAACTCGAGCGACTGCCGATGAAAGATCTTGAGTTCTCACCGAGCTCGAATAACCAAGTGGGGGTTACGGATCCGATCATAAGGGCAGGAGCAAGAGCAAGTCTCTAAGTTATGACAAGACTGCCATTGTGGGTATTTCTTCGCTGCGTCAGCGGTAGAACGCTTACGGCATCGCTAACGGGAAACAGAACGGCCGGCACGAGGCCGGCCGTTTTAATTATGCGGGTGAAAGTAATCCGCGTCGGAATATCTTCAGCCACCGCCACATTCGCCGGGACCTTTGCCCTTTTTCTCGCAATCTGCCTTGTTCTTCTGGGCTGTGTCCTCTTTCGTCTGGGCCTGCTTCCACGTTCCCTGCTGAGCTGAAACCGCCACGGGCACTGAAACAAGGAGTGCGCCAGCAAGAATGACTCTGATTAGGTTGACCATCTAAACCTCCACTTCCGATTAAAGGGCAAATGCCCTCCCGATGTTTTTTTATACAAGATCGCGAAATACCCTCCTAATGTTTTTTTATACAAGATCACCGCAGAGCCACATTGATTCAGCTCAACGCCCGGAACGTTGGAAATAAAGGGAAAAATGGTCAAAACGGCGGGATTCTAACCCGCAACTCCTGGTTCCCCAGTTTAGAGCATTTGATTTTCAGGAGAGTTCAAATCCCATCATTGTGGCACAAGGTCTTGCCATCTCATTGCGTTCACCACCAAATCTTTTCCTACGATTTGACGACAGCAACGCGAATTTTCAGCGCGCATCCATCAATCGAGCTTCTGGTATAGATCGAACAACCTTCAGAGTACCAAGGCGCTCGGCTTTAAAATCCCACCAAACCTGCTTACCCGCGCCACTTAGGTTATCGAAAGTGAGATGCTGCGATCTACTCATTCTCGGTGGCAGGCGGTGACGTGGCAGAGCGTATCGCGAGCGCGGTAGTTCGGAGGATCGGCATACTGATGTCGATGGTCGATACCGATCCGAACAGTCCTACTGCGGTCGCCGCATTTCAGCGTGGTTTTCAGTCAAGTGTGAGCGCCAAGTTCAACTCATTCTGCCGCGCTTCGCGCGGGGGTCGCCTCAGCGGCGAGGAAACGTTCGGTTTCGAGTGCGGCCATGCAACCGAGCCCCGCGGCCGTGACGGCTTGGCGGAAAACATCATCGGCGATATCACCGGCCGCGAACAAGCCCGGCATCGACGTCGCCGTCGAATTGGGCGCCGTCCAGACGTAGCCCGACGGCTTCATCTTGATCTTGCCTTCGACTAGTTCGGCCGCGGGCTTGTGGCCGATCGCGATGAAAATCCCATCGATTTTCTTTTCGGTAATCGCGCCGGTCTTCACGTTTTTGATTTTTGCGTGCGTTACCTTCAGTGGGTCCGAAATGCCCACAACTTCTTCCAACATGGAATCCCAGATTACCTCGATCTTCGGATTCTTGAATAGGCGATCATGCAGAATTTTCTCCCCACGAAACGAATCACGGCGATGAATCATGGTGACCTTGGTTGCGAAGTTCGTAAGGAATAGGGCCTCTTCAACCGCAGCATTGCCGCCGCCCACAACCAGCACTTCCTTATTGCGGTAGAAAAACCCGTCACAGGTGGCGCAGGCGGAGACACCGAAGCCGCGAAATTTCTGTTCAGAAGGGAGACCAAGCCAGCGCGCCTGGGCGCCGGTCGCAAGAATTACGGCATCGGCAATAAAATTGTTGCCGCCTTCCAATGTCAGCTTGAATGGCCGTTGAGTAATGTCGAGGTCGGTCACTGTATCGGAGACAATGCGCGTGCCGACATGCTTGGCCTGGGCGCGCATCTCATCCATCAACCAAGGACCCTGAATAACCTTGGCGAAGCCCGGATAGTTTTCCACATCTGTTGTAGTGGTCATCTGACCGCCGGGTTGGATGCCCTCGATTAGAACAGGCGAAAGCATAGCGCGCGCGGCGTAGATTGCGGCCGTATAGCCTGCAGGTCCTGAACCGATGATCGCAACGCGGACGTGTTCCTTCGCCATGGTCAATGATCTCCAAAAAAAACCTTCATCGCGCGTCGATAGAAGGAGAGGCAATCGAATCGCCGAAAGGGCGAGGAGAACTGGCCTCTTAATTCTGTAATGTTGCCCCCTTTACTCCACTTTGGCAATGTTGTGTAGTTATCCGAGCTTCGGTGTTGGAGCTATGAGGAAGCCGCCGCATAGGGGCAGCTGGATCAAGCTGCTCGGGGCGGTTAATGCAATAAGAATTATTTAGCGGGGGCACGCGGCGGAAAAACGCCGTGCTGCGACGGGGAAACAACAATGTTGATGCGACTATTGCGGCTTTTGGCGTTCGCTGTCGTCGTCGTTCTCGCGATGAGACCTAGCGGCGCAAATGCTTTTGAGCCGATCGAATTTACGCCCCAGGCTTTCGCTGCGGCGCAAGAGGCGAACAAGCCGATCCTGCTCTTCTTCGATGCAAGCTGGTGCTCAACCTGCTCGGTCGAGCGCCCCATCATTGCCGGTGTCATCGACGAGTTGGAGAAAAGCCGAAGCGGAAGAAATCTTGAAGTCTTCACCGTGGACTGGGATAGCCAGCAAGATGTCGCGATGAAATTCAATGTCCCGACGCAAAGCACGCTGGTCGTTTTTCAGGGCAAGACCGAGAAGGGCCGTTTAACCGGAGAAACTGACCCGAATGAAATCCGCGCACTCCTAAAGAGTCCGTGGGAGGAGCGCGTTCGAAAGGTCGAGACGCGTCTGGCTTCAGTTGGAGCCTATTTCCTCGCACTATTCGCTGGGGCTCTGTCCATCCTATCGCCCTGCTGTCTCGCGGTATTACCGATCGTCATCGCCAGCGCGGCCGCGGCGCATCGCTGGGGCGCCTTGGCCTTGGCAGTCGGACTTGCGTTGTCTTATACCGTGATCGGGCTGTTCCTAGCCACTATCGGCTATAGTCTTGGGCTCACCGGCAATGCGTTTCGCATAGGCGCAGCGATACTCATGGTGCTTTTCGGCGCCGTGTTATTGAGCGGGTCACTCCAAGAGCGCTTCGCACTCGCAGGCTCGGGTCTCGGCAACACTGTGAGCGACTTCATGTCGAAAATACAGCCCTCCGGTTTGCAGGGCCAGTTTGTCGTCGGCGCTTTGCTTGGTGTGGTTTGGAGTCCGTGCGTCGGACCGATTATCGGCGCCGCGGCCACCTTGGCGTCGCAACGTCAGGCCCTTGGGCAGGTTGCGTTGGCGATGGCTCTCTTTGGTATTGGTGCGGCGTTGCCACTCGTGATCATCGGAACCTTGTCGCGCGAGGCCTTGATGCGCTGGCGCGGCCGTATGAGCGTCGCTGGTCATGCGGGGAAGGCCATTCTAGGAATTTTCTTGGTCGTAGCAGGCATCGCGATCATGAGCGGGATAGACCGACGCGCGCAAACCCTCATGGCTCGCCTGGAGCCGAATTGGTTGCATGAATTGTCGACAAAATTCTGACCGCCTTTCGGAACCGAAGCATGCCTCAGCCTAGATGCGATTAGGTTCCTGAAGTCATGTGAGGACGGCTGCCTTTGCCGGGGTCCTGACCCGCGTCGGTAAGGCCCCAAGTGCGACAAGGTTTGCTTTCACATCAAAACGCGAATCCGAACCTTCGCGCAGGTTCCGGTTCGGTGCCGAAACAACATGCCGCATTATCGCGGTTGGTATGTAAAATTTGGACTAGTGGCCCGGTGAATTGCATCGTTGAAATAAATGCAAGTGAGAATAGCAAAGACGTAGATTTGCAGGAATGAGGCCAAGAGTTCCGGCGCGGTCAGCGCAACAGTGAGCGCAAGCGGCAGAACGGCGCCGATCCAGCCAGCAATGCCGATGCAGCCCAGACGCGCCACCTGCAAAGACTGCAACTTTTTAACTTACATCCCTTGAATACCTCAACCGCTCTTCAAAAGCTTATCCAATCGCTCCTTCTTTATCACACAACGCATCCTTTTCGTCATAAGAGCTTTTCCCGGTCGAGATTGAGAACGAGATGGACGAGCAGGCAGACGCCAACGGCTTTATGAACCTTTGAGCAGTGGCTCGAGCATCTTGTCGAAATTATCGAGGGTCTTTTCCCCTTGCATCTTTTCGCCGTTGATGAAGAACGCTGGCACCCCCTTTACGCTAAACTTTTCTTTCGCCTTTTGGCGAATGTCATCGATTGCCTGGCTGAGTTTCGTGTCGGTCAGGCAAGCATCGAAAGATTGTTGGGTGAAACCGATCTTTTGCGCCATGGCAAACATAGCTTTCGACGGATCATCCACAAAAGCCCAGTCCTTCTGTTGCGCGAAAAAAAGCTCGAGCGTTGGATAGTACTTGTCAGCCGATTGGCAGCGAGCGAGGGCAAAGGCGGACGCTGCGAGCGGATCAAGTGGGAACTCCCGCAAGATGTAACGCACCTTGCCGGTATCGATGTATTTCTTTTTGAACGACGGAAAGACCTCGTTGTAAAAGCGTGCGCAGTGGCTGCAGGTCATAGAAGCGTATTCGACGACGGTGATAGGTGCCTTCTCGTTGCCGAGAACTTGATCCGGCAGCGGCCCCGGTGCCATCAGTTCGGCCATATCGACCGTCTGTGCATAGGCGCTGGTAAACGCTGTCGCCAGCAAAAAGGAACCGAGCGAAGAAAGAAGAAGAACACGCCGCGAAAAGTTCATTTGTAGCCTCCGGATGAATGAACGCGGATAACTGGGGTGGACTATGGTAAGCATAGGGAATGAAGGGAACGGAGGGAAGGGTGCGATGACGCGCTCGTTATGCCCTTGCAAACCAGTGCACCGAGGCGGACGAGCGGCTGAACAAGCGATTGTTCCTGGAACGACCCGAGATCTGTTGGGCAATTTCCTCGATCGATTCCCTAGAAGGCTCTATGGGACCGGGCCGGCATGTATGCCGGTATTCACAGCGGCTAAAGCTGGGCTACGACAACTACTTTTGGCATTCTTTGGCGACACCTAAACTTCTCTGCATTAGGTCGGACTCCGGAATTGCGTTATGTTGGCTCAAACGAGACGATCTTTTCTTAAGTCGTGCGGTGAATCGACTATGGATTTGAAGCAAGTCAGTTTTTAGACATGCGTGGAAACAGTGAACAAAGCCAAAGAACAGAGCGGGTAGCGAAGCGTCGCCGAGATGTTCGCCCTCGGGTGAAAGTTATGGGGCCTATCCGTCTGGATGCTCGAGCTGATATTTTTCTCTTTTGTTCGCTCGTCGACGATCGGAAGGGTATTGAAGCTCTGGTGGGCGAATAATTGGACAACTTTTTTGATCATGCCATCATGATCTTGAACGAACAGCATGAGCAAAGTTGATGTTACGGCGACAATGATGACGGTGATCATCCATAAATTGGATTCTGCGCCAAGACGCTTTTGATATTGATTGAGCGACGGTTGGCGCAAACTGGAGCAGCACAAATGGAAAGACTTAGTGGTAAGGTGGCGGTTATTACCGGGGCAACAAGCGGCATTGGCCTTCGGACCGCTGAAGTTTTCGTTGCGGAAGGAGCTAGGATTATCATCGCCGGACGCCGCGCGGCGGAGGGAGAGGCGCTCGCTGCGCGACTTGGCTCGGCCTGCGCCTTCGTCCAGGCCGACGTCACCAATGAGGAGCAAGTGAAGGCGCTCATTGGTTATGCCGTTGATAAGTTTGGCCATATCGATTGCCTGTTCAACAACGCGGGTGGTCCGGCGCAGACCGGCGGCATTGAGGGTCTCGACGCCATGCGCTTTGATGCTGCAATGGCGACGTTGGTTCGCAGTGTCATGCTGGGAATGAAGCATGCGGCGCCGTACATGCGACAGCAAGGATCCGGTAGCATTATCAATAACGGAAGTATTGCGGGTCGACTTGCTGGCTTCTCGACGTCTATTGTCTATGGCGCGGCCAAGGCTGCAGTCATTCACCTCACAAAATGTGTTGCGATGGAACTCGGAGAAGCAGGTATCAGAGTCAACAGCATTTCACCTGGCGCAATTGCTACTGGTATTTTCGGCAAGGCACTCGGCCTCTCGGTCGAAGCAGCGGAGAAAACGCCTGCGATGATTCGCGAAGTTTTCAAAACGGCGCAGCCGATCCAGCGAGCCGGACTTCCCGAGGATATCGCCTATGCGGCCGTCTTTCTAGCGAGTGATGAATCAAGCTTTGTGAATGGCCACGATCTCGTGGTCGATGGTGGAATGACGGGCGGGCGCAATTGGAGCACGCAGCAGCAGGGGTATGTCGCGATGCGTAAAGCATTTGGCCAGATACCCGACTGAGAGTTAACTATCGTGGGCTTCAGAGAGCCACAAGAGTCGAGAGTCGATTTCACGCTCGACGGAATCAAAGTGGCGCGCAAACGCGCCGCTGATAAGTTCAAGCTCAACGCGACGCTCACTTTTTTTCGTCAATGGCAAGCGCCTCGAGGCGCCGTCCTCGATTGCGGACTTTGAGAAGCTAATTCTGCCCGATCTAAAACGTTAATGACGCATTGTTCCTCACGCACGCCAGAAGCTAGAGATTCTAGATGCGGCCACTTCTTCATCCGACGCTAGTTAACGGCCGATCGGGGGATCCTGCTCTTTACATTGAAACGCAGTTCGAGAAGCGCGCGATCCTATTTGATCTAGGTGATATCACAGCCCTCTCGCCACGTAAGATCCTGCGCCTCGAACATATCTTCGTATCGCATGCTCATATTGATCACTTCATCGGTTTTGATCATCTGCTGAGGTTACTTGTTGGACGTGAGAAAAAGATCAACCTTTACGGGCCGGAAGGGTTTATCGATAAGGTGTATCACAAACTTCGTGCCTATCATTGGAACCTTGTCGATCGCTATCTTTGCGATCTTATCTTTGTGGTGACCGAAATCGTTTCCTCGATTGCGATGCGCATTATTCAATTCCGCTTGAAGAGTGCCTTTTCTGAGGAGGAAATTGGTGGTGGCCACATTGTCAACGGAGTCGTTCACAGTGAGCCGACTTTCCGCGTATCAACTGCAATTCTTGAGCACCGCACTCCGTGCCTTGGCTTCGCGATCGAAGAAGCGGCGCATGTCAACGTTTGGAAGAATCGGCTTGCCGAATTAGGACTGCCGGTCGGGCCATGGCTGCGGGAACTCAAGCTCGCAGTGATCGAGAACAGGCCGGACGACTTTCCAATCCGAATCGGCTCCCAGTCGATGGCATCAGATCAGCGCGAGATGTCGCTCGGCATCCTGCGTACCGTGCTGAAGGTCACGCCTGGTCAGAAAATTGGCTATGTGACTGACGCTGCCGATACGGCTGACAATCGTCAGGCCATCATCGGGCTCGTTCAAAATGCCGACCTGCTGTTTATCGAGGCGGCGTTTGCAGAAGAAGATGCTGCGTTGGGGGTCGAGCGGGCACACTTGACAACCGTTGCTGCGGGACAGATTGCGCGCAAGGCGGGGGTACGTCGGGTCGAACCGTTTCACTTCTCTCCACGCTATAAAGGGGAAGAAGAGCGAATGCTGAATGAGGTCAGGGCTGCATTTGGTCCCAAGCTTCATACGAAAAAATCTCGTGAAATATTGTAAACGTTGTCGTCACATTTACCGGGGAGGGTTTCAGGCGAGCGCTTTGCGCTCTACGGAAATTCAGGTTCCTGGCGTGCAGTTCATTCACAGCGTGACATTCTCTAAACGCTATTGGTCACATCCTCATACACATCGATTTCAATTCCTCCAGGAAAAAACGTGCGCCACGCTTGGACATAATTGTGCACCGTCGGGTTGCTGGCTAAGTTATGGCGACTCAGTTCAAGCGCTTGATCGGTCTGATATTCTATTATTTGGAGAAACTGAGCCGGGTCATCGACATTTCGCAACAGGCGCATTCGTACATCACCTAAAGCCGCGTAGAAGGGGGCCGAATTTTTTATTATCGAGGCTAGAACTGTTGTCGCATCCGAAGAGAGCGTCCTTATTTTAACGTATAGAATTCGGTTTGCTTTCGCTGCATCATTTGACATGAGACTGGCTTTCTCGATTCGGGTTATGATTTTAGTTAGACTGATGCCTAGATCACGTAATTCTGCGCTGGGTCAAGGTTGTCTGTTGGGTGGCTTAACTTGACCTGGTTTTCTGGAAGCGCCTGAATCGGTTGTGCCGCGGTGGCACGGAGCGTGACGCTGTTAACCCCTGACAGTCTAATTTTTGAACAACATTGAAGAAGGCATTTATCTCTTCCGCATAGAAGCTCATGGGATCTTTGGGCTTTGGATATGCGGGCGATCCAATCCTTTAACAGCGAGTTTATTGCTGTTTAAAAATTCTTAGAATGAAATCTGCCGCAGCTAGTCGATATAGTTTTGAGCTCAGTTGATGCCGCTATAGAGTGGAGGGCTATGGCCACGATTTACAGCTATCAGTACTGTCTCGCCGCGGGATTAAGATCCCAGCTATGGGATGGGGGAATGCTTTATCGTCTACAGCTAATGCTGTTTCTCATAATGGCGTTGATTGTAGTGGCTAACGCCTCAGCCAAAGACGTCAATGACACATTGGAGCGCCCCCCCGAAGTGTCCATTGCTGTTGATACAATCCCGCAAGACATTCCATTCACTAATTGCGATAAGTATGCGGCCAGCGAAGTGGACGAGCAACGCAAAGGGTCAGGAATTCTATTCAATAACGTAGAACCAGAACTTGCGATATCTGCCTGCTTGGAAGCTGTATCACGCTATCCAAATATAGCGCGATTTGCGTATCAGCTCGGACGTGCGTACCAGAGCAATAAAGATTTTACAAAAGCCTTGGAATTCTATCGGAAAGCATCGGACGCGGGTTATGCTGTTGCGTCAACTGCGATCGGAGTCATGTATCAATATGGCTTCGGTGTTCCAAGGAGCGAGAGCCAAGCAGTCATGTGGCTTCGCAGAGGAGCTGAACAAGGCAACGCTTTGGGACATATCAATCTTGGGGTCATGTATCTCAACGGGTTCGGCGTTCCGAAAGATTACGTTCAGGCGGCGGTATTGTTTCGCCAGGCAGCCGAACAAGGTAATACTTTAGCACAGGCCAACCTCGGCTCTATGTATCAAATTGGTTTAGGTGTTTCGAAAGATGATCTTCAGGCAGTTGCATGGTTTCGCAAGTCGGCCGAAGGAGGCAATGCATTCGGGCAGTTCAAGCTCGGTACCATGTATGTAAGCGGTTTGGGTGTCTCCGAGGATATTGGCGAAGCTAAAAAATGGTATCAAAAAGCTGCCGATCAAGGATTTTCCCAGGCAAAATCCGCACTCAAAGATATCGAGAAAAGTTTATCGCGCCGCGCCGCCAATAAGAATGAGGCGTATATTACGGCAACATGGGTGATTGAAGTTGTTCTTCTTCTTATAGGGGTTGCGTTTTTCTATTTTATTCCCCGCATCATTTCATCTCGGAGAGAGAAGAAAGAAACTAACGATCAAAAAGAAACAAGCTGCGGATGAGTTTGCAGCCTCATTGCACACTCGAGCTAATTAGGAGCTATCCGAAATAGACTTTACGGACTTCGTTACCGCGTCCTTCGATAAGACATTGCCAAAAATGTGAGATGACGAGCGATTGCGCTCCGAATCCTCCATCAGCGGCAAAAAAATACCAACTCCATCTAGTTGAACATCTTGATGTTGTCTGTTGATCTACATGTCCCCTGCAAGGGTCATAGCAATGCGCTCGCGATAGCTGACAATTTCGGCATGGCCGCGCAGATCCTTGGCGATTGCACCCCCTTCAAGAATTATCACACGATCAAAGTGCTGCAGATAGAGCGGGTCATGTAAGCTTACGATGACCGTCTTGCGATTGAATTCGGGTGCCTTGTTGATCGAGTGGTAAAAGCGTGTCCGCGTCTCTACGTCACAGTTTGCCATCGGCTCATCAAAAATGCCAATGAACACCTGCGGATCAAGAAAACGGTAGAATGCACCCGCAAGCGCCAACCGCTGCAACTGGCCGGTCGAGAATCCACGGCCGGCCGGCCATTGCTCTCCGATCCAAGTCTGCATCCCTTCCGGCAGAGACGTCACCACATCATCGGCGCCGGAGAAGACAAGCGCCAATCCCATGCGGTCCTTGTCGATCGCCTCCGCGACGCGTCCAGTAAGTGCCCGCGCTGCCTCCATGCCCGGAAGCTCGAGCTCTTGGGTCGCCATAAGCACATGGTTAAGCCATGACTGCTGCCGGATGGTCCGAATCTCATGGCGGTCGACCCAGATCGACCCTTGGGTTGGCACATAAACCTTGGCGATTAGCCGGAGAAGCGTCGTCTTGCCGCTGCCATTGCGGCCCACCAAGGCCACCTTCTCTCCAGGTTGAATCGTGAGCGAACAACCGACGAGAACCGGGACGCCGGTCGAGGGATAGGCAAAAGAGAGATCTTCGACGACTAGCTCAGGGGTATCCGCAAGCTCGATATCTTCCGCATGGCGTTCGTCGACCAACGGTTGCGTATCGAGCATGCGGGCAAGGTATGCATAATCCAGATGCTCATGCTCCAGCTCCGAGAGCGAGGAGCCGAAAGTGTGTACGCCGGAAACGAGTATCGAGAGACTTCCCCCGATAGCGCCCATTTGCAGGTAGGTGTACTTACCGTCCACCAGTCCGGAGGCGAAGTATCCGCACAGGATTGCCAGCGTTGCAACCTCGACCAATCCGACAATGAGATTCCATCGGCGATCGAAGCGTGCGAGCGTCAGCGCGTTGTTTCTGACGTCGCCGACCAATTCCCGGAAATAGGTTTGATAGGCGCCTGTCAGCTTCCACAGGCGTGAACGCAGACCGGCGCGCGGTGAGGTGAGTGCGTGCTCGACTTCGTATTTCTTACGCAAGGTGAGTATCTCGGTCTCATCGATTCCTCGTCGCTTGGCTTCGATGAGCCAGTCCCGCACAATCTTTGGCGCGGCAGTCAAAATGGCGAGAATTCCGATGATGGGATCGAGGCCCAGGAGCAGGAGTGACCCTGTACCCAATGCTACGGCGGCCCCGACCAGCGAGCGTTCCGACTGCCACATGCGCAGGATGGCCCCGGTGCCTCGACGCTGCGCCATCCGGTGCAGCTCGATAAATGCGGGATCGAGCAGCCGGCCGAGATCGAGCGAGGCCAGCGTCGCGAGCATGCGTTCTTCCATCAGTTCCCACAACGCCAGCTCAAAGCGTTTGGCGCGAAGACCAAACAGAGCTGTCAAAACCGTATCTGCAAAGCGGTAGATCAAGTAGAGGGCGATGCCGATCGTGACCGTCATCCAATCGACGGTGATATTGGTCGCGATGTGGCCCAAGAGGCCGCCGAGCACGGTATAAAGTCCCAGCTGACGGAGCGAACTGACTGCGCTTGCCGCCCAGGTGATCTTGACGTAGAGCGGATCAATACTTGTGATCAAACGATTGACAGTGAAAAGCGTATCTTTCGTCTCCTGAAGAAGACGTGTGGCCGATGTGAGAAACCCCATCGCGCTTCGCCCTGCAGATTGCATATCTCATGCATGCTCTACGCAAATAAAAAGTCCAGCCTAAATACGTTAATTCGTTGGGCAGATTGGGGACAGAGGGGCGATATTTGTAATAAGACTGCTCTTAAATTATTGGCGACGCCGTTGAACGAAATATGTGCGCTTACGCTCAGTGCAAAACTGATCCTGAAGGTAGAGCCCGTAGCCAATTCCGCGCATAGACCCCAATAATGGGCCCAAGTGGCCAGAGGTTATCGGTGCGCTGAACCGATGGTGCGTAAATACTCGATATACTGCCGTCGAGATACAAGGCGTCAGAACAATGCAGATTATCCCGGAAGAACGTTGCAAATTCGTTGAACGTGACCGGATCATTCGAAATAGCAAATATCACTCTATTTGAGTCTACGATACCAACGCCATTTCTAATCTTTTGTGATCGATTGTTTGGTGAAAATCTGGGATGAATGCGGTGGTCGATTACGAGCATCGGTCCTGATTGAGTAGCGTTGTCTGCGCTCGGGCGCTGTCGTAAGAAACGGCCTGTCTCTAAAATTCCAGCAGTATCTCCACGCACATAAAAGATGCCATTCGGTTTCAAATAGAAATTGCCCGCGCCGGCGGTGGAGTCTGTATTCACGAGCTCTCGCCCATTCTCTACATAAAGACCGACCGGTGAACCGTCGGACCGATACATGCCGCCGTTTGTGGCAAATACTAGGGGTTGATTATTTAATGGATCGCGCCGAGGGATATTCCGAAGTGACCCGTACGGCTGACCATCGCGCTGTCGCCAAAAAACCCTTAGCGTGTATTGCCGCAGATCAAATTCGCAGACAACAAAGCTGTGCTTTTCGTAAGAGACGATGCGACAGGGGGGACTATCTTCGGCGTGCAGCAGGCGTGCTGCGAATAGATAGATAGCACTCACACAGAGAAATACAGCGTAACTTGAACGCATGACCGTGAATAATGTCTGATTCGCGCGGCACCTTTTCCAGCTTAGACAATTCATCGGGGGGTTCCATGACAGAAAAATCTGTAATCTTGTGCGACCTTGAGACCAGCCGTGATCTTGAGGTGCCGCCAAAATGCTTGAACTCGATGGAACTTCAGCTGACGAGGTCAGATAAAGTTGGGGTCAGGCTTTCCATGCGCTGGGAGATCGAACTATTTCCACCGGCGTTGGCGAGTTTGGCTACTACTCGCATAGGCCCTCCCGGCATGGGGTTTTTTGTTGGTGAAGATTCGTTAACTATAGCCGCCCAGTATTTCAGCAGAATCGATCATTTTGAGGGTCAACGAATCACGAACCACAACGGGATTGGTTGAAATATAGGAATTTGATGATGTTTCATGGGATTCGTTTTGCTGTTTTAGCATCGCTTCTTATTTTGGGATTTTCCAACTTTGGGGCGATCGCCGAGAATGGCGTCTTCATTGACAAAATTGTCTTCGGCGAGGTTGCGGCTCTCGAAGGACCGGCGAAAGCACTTGGTCAAGGTATGCGAGAGGGAATTCTTGCAGCTTTCGAGGAGGTCAATCGCGCAGGAGGGATTAATGGACGAAAACTTGAATTAAGGTCCCTCGATGATGGATATGAACCTGAGAGGACGATTGAAATCACGAAAAAACTAATTACTGAGGAAAAAGTGTTTGCGATTGTGGGCGCCATTGGAACGCCGACATCAAAGGCTGGGCAGCCGATCGCCACTGACGCCAAGGTGCCATTTATTGGTCCATTTACTGGTGCCGAATTCTTGCGCACTCCATACAATCGGTATGTCGTAAATGTTCGTGGTTCCTATTTTCAGGAAACCGAGGCTTGGATCGAACATGTGACTAAGGATCTCGGTATTTCGAAAATTGCAATTCTTTATCAGGATGATGCTTTCGGTTTAGCAGGTCTCGAGGGCGTCAAAATCGCTCTGGCTAAGCGTAATATGTCTTTAGTTGCTTCGGGAGCCTTCAAACGTAATACGACAGCGGTCAAATCGGCTCTCTTGGATATCATGAAAGGACAGCCTGAGGTGGTCGTGACGGTCGGGCCCTATAAACCGATCGCCGAATTCATCAGGGTGGCGCGTCAGCAAAAATTTGATCCAATCTTCATCGCCATTTCCTTTGTTGGCTCTGATGCTCTCGCACAAGAACTGGGTCCAATTGGAACCGGTGTAGTTATCAGCCAGGTCGTTCCCTTTCCCTGGGATACTTCCATTCCGGTTACGGCGTCGTATCAGGCAGCAATGCAAGCTTTGAAGACTCATGGCAAACCGGGATTCGTTTCTCTGGAAGGCTATCTAGTAGGACGTCTGGTTACCGAAGCATTGAAGCGAATACCAGAAGAGCCATCGCGGGAGGCCTTCCTTGATGTCATCGCCAAGGGCGGTTTTGATTTCGGCGGTGTGAAACTCAATTACACGCCGAGCAATAATCAAGGGATGAATGAAATATTCTTTACGGTCTTACAGCCCGACGGATCGTTTAGGCCTGTAACTCGGTTGCTTAGGACGTCATGGCGATAGCTGCAGAAAGCAGTCTTGGTGATTCCCAATGAAAATCAGCTTATCGATACCCAAAAAAATGCAAGGCAATGTAGGAGAGAGCGATCCCGCAGTGCCACGATATTGGCTGGCGACTATTCGCGCACGACTTTACGTCGCCTTTGGCTTTGCAGCTGCAATGACTGTTATCGGATCACTGATTGCATTGTATACTTTTACGAATATCGGGTGGACGACCACTGAGATTGTCTCGCGCAGCACACCAGCAATGATTCAATCGCTGCGACTTGCTGACGAAACAAGTAGTCTTCTCGCGACGGCACCGAAACTTATGGCAGTAACCAACGAGCACCAGCGTGCTGAGGTCGCGAAAGAACTCCATGACAAGGAGCTTAATCTTGCTGGTCTCATCGAGCGCCTGCGTGCGTCCGCAGGCAGCGGGAGCCGAGAAATCGATATGGCTCAGAGCGCTATGACCGAACGATTGTACGCACTGAATCGCGCGGTTGCCGACCGGATTGCAATCTCTGATCAGCGCCAGAAGATGGCGCTATCCATAAGAAAAGTACACGAGGAACTCTTAGAAGTTATTATTCCTGTGATTGACGACGCAAATTTTGAGCTCATGACATCTAGCAAGATCGCGGGAGTAAAGGGGGTATCGATCGAATTACTTGAATTGTTGCGGCGCGCCCTCGAAGTGCAAGCTGAAACCAACCTTCTCGCGGGCTTATTGACAGAAGCATCCATGGTGACGGAGCGAGCCCGCCTTGAACCTCTGCGCGATCTTATCGATGCTGCTGAGCGTAAGATTGATACGAATCTCCAAGCGATTTCGAACAGCGAGCAACAGAAGAAGCTAGCGGAGCTCTACGATCGAATGGCTGTTGTTGCGGGCAAGGACGGAATTATTACCTTGCGCAATCGCGAGTTGATATCTCGTCAGGATGCAGAGTCCGCATTTGCAGCGACTCAATTGGAAGCTATTAAGCTTAAGCAAGCTGTCGAAAGACTTGTCGAGTTCTACAATCAGAATGCTCAAGTCCTTGTCTCTCGCGCTGAAGAAGAAATCCGTTCGGGTCGCCTCCTATTAACCGCCCTTGCCATCACAGCATTGGCTGGAGCGATTTTAGTCACTTGGTTGTATGTGGGGCGTAACCTTGTTCGCCGCCTGGCTCTGCTGAGTAAGGCAATGCGTCAACTTGCTACCGGCGATACGAGTGTAGAAATTTCAGAAGACGGACGGGACGAAATCGCTGAGATGGCGAAAGCCCTTATCGTTTTTCGTACCGCCACTGTTGAAGCAAGTGCGGCACGTGGAAATGAGGTTCAGCGCATACGACAAGCAGAAGCTCGTCGCCAGCAGGTAGATGCCGCCATGCGTGATTTTGAGAGATCGGTCTCCGACATTGTTGGGGCATTGAACCGGGCGTCCAAAGATATGAAAGATTCTGCAAGCATCATGATGATGAGCGCGAGCAACAATCAAACTCATGCAGTCGCCACAGCAGCAGCTTCAACGGAAGCGACGACCAATGTGGAGAACCTCGCTGCGGCCGCGGAAGAGATAGCCCGTTCAGTTAGCCACATTTCATTACAAGTCCGCGACTCTGCAGTCGTGGCGCGCCAGGCAGCAGGTGATGCTAAGGTCGTGACTAATGTTGTTGAAAGTCTTGCGAGTTCTGTTGGTCAAATCGGGGATATCAGCGAGCTCATTCGGGGTATTGCGGCTCAGACCAATCTTCTCGCGCTGAATGCGACAATTGAGGCAGCCCGTGCGGGGGATGCAGGGCGCGGTTTTGCCGTCGTTGCTCAAGAGGTAAAGAATCTTGCCTCTCAGACCGGAAAAGCAACCGAAAGTATTGCTCAACAGATTTCATCAATTGAGGAAACAACGTCGCATGCCGTGGATGCTATGAAGGCTATTACGGAGACGATCGCGCGGCTCGATGAGATCGCCAGCACTGTGGCAGTTGCTGTTGAGCAGCAGGGGACGGTGACGCAGGATATCGCTCAGAGTGCGAACGCCGTCGCGCAAGGGACGCGGGAAGTAGCGGAAAACGTCACGAAAGGATCCCAAGCTGCTGGCGAGATAGACGAAGTGGCGGGCGCCGTTTCCAGTGCCGCTGGAGAACTCTCGTTGCGATCTGACATGCTTGCTAAGGCAGTTGATCGGTTCTTGAATCAGGTGCGTGCAGCCTAAGCGCACACATGCTTAACGCTCGGAACTTAAGAGTGCGTCTTTAGAGCTCGGGCTCTCTCAGAACATAAAAATTATTGCAGACTCTGCTGCTAACTATGGTCGCGGACAGGTGTCTCTCGCTCACGAGTCGTGCCGAAGGCAATCGCTTACAAAAAAATAGCAAGTGAGTTCATCGGGGCTACAGGTGGTGAATCTGTGTAGCATTCGAAATATCAATTTGGTCGGAGGATGAGAAATGAGATTGAAAAGTCTTAGCGCCACCCGGTTTGAGCATCGTCGTCAACCTGTAATTTCACGCCCGAGGTTCCTTGCTCGAATGTTTATAGCAATTGGATTGTGGATGGTCCTCGCCATAGTCGGCTTAGCAATCGGGATAATGGGTTATGCAGGATTTGAAGGCATGTCATTCGTTGATGCGTATGTCAACGCAGCGATGATCCTTTCTGGAATGGGTCCGGTTGGCGAACTGAAGACTACAGCCGGTAAAGTTTTTGCCGGGTCATATGCAATTTTTTCCGGTCTCATTATCGTTATCGCAACTGCATTTGTGCTTGCGCCAATTTTTCACCGCGTACTGCATCGCTTCCACGTTGAGACCCGAAAAGACTGAGCTGTAAGTCATGACCCAGCGATATTCACGCAAGCACATGGATGTCAAGGGATTTGGAAAGTGTCTATCTCTGTGCCTTATCCCGCTCATCCTGCTTGCGGATAGCTTCGCGCGCTTTCATCCATTGCTCATCAGTCAATTCGCGCAATGCGTAGAAATTTCCACCAGTCGCGAGATGCTGCGCGCCATCCATCGCTATTGTCTGGCCGTTGAGCCAGTCGCAGCCATTAGACAAAAGAAACGTAGAAAGATTTTGAAGTTCTTGAATGGTTCCGGCGCGTCCCATCGGATTGAGTTTTGCCGATCTTGAGCCGGGCTCCTCGCCGGGCGAGAGGCGTTTGCTCATTCCTTCTGTCGGAATCTCACCTGGCGCGATTGCATTGAGTCGGATCCCATGTCGTCCCCACTCGCTTGCAAGTGACATTGTCATAGTATGTACCGCGGCCTTGCTCATGGCTGATGGCACAACAAATGGACCGCCGTTTTTGTACCAGGTTACTACAATCGAAAGAATGTTTCCTCGTTGCCGGTTGGCAATCCAACGGCGTCCCACCGCGTGGGTCACGTAAAAAGTACCATGCATAACGATATTTGCGATTGCATCGAAACCTTTAGGGGTTAGGTCTTCGGTACGCGAGATAAAATTACCTGCAGCATTGTTCACTAGATCGGTAAGTGGGCCTGATGAGAAAATGTTTTCAATCATTTCATCAACGCCCGCAGCGTCGCGTATATCAAGACCATAAGTAGAAACCTTGCCTCCGTATTTTTGCATCAAGATTGTGGCCGTTTCTTCGCAAATAGTCTTGCGGCGACCGCAGATAAAGATCTCTGCACCAAGCTGCAGAAAACGCTCGGCCATGGCTCTACCGAGACCGGAACCCCCTCCTGTTACGAGGATGCGTTTGCCGCGAAAAAGATTCTCTTGGAACATGATTTTTCATCCTTCGATTACGCAATTGAGAATTCAGCGTGTGCCTTGAGAAATGGTGGATGCCAGACCATTGTTCAGCACGACTTGATCCCGTTCCAGGGAACGTGCACGAAACGATATAGTCTCGCCGTCGCGCCATATCTCCGTTCTGATGGTCTCGCCTGGGAAAGCTGGCGAAGAAAACCGCGCTTGAATTTTATTGAGTCGTGACGGGTTATTGCCGCAACATGCACCTAGGATCGCGCGTCCTGCTATGCCGAAGGTACATAGTCCGTGCAGAATCGGCCGATCAAAGCCAGCGGCTTTTGCCACATGAGGGTCCGCGTGCAGAGGATTCAAGTCGCCCGAGAGTCGATAAATTAGCGCCGCTTGCGGTAGCGTCTTGATGTCGAGAATGATGTCAGGCGCATGCTCGGGTAATTTATGCGGCATAAGCACAGCGCCCTTAGGCCCGCCATAGCCGCCATTACCGCGTAGTACAGTTGTTTGTGTTAGCGTTGCGAGCAATATGCCGCTTTTCTTATCGTATATATTGCGCTCGGAAAACAACAGCGAACCTTTCTCGCCTTTGTCAACTATATTAGTAACGCGCGACTTGCCGATAACATTGCCGGAGGCGGGAAGGGGGCAATGTACGATCATACCCTGTTCGCCATGAAGTACCTTCTTCCAGTTGACGCCGGTGCGCTCGTCTTTCAGCCAGAAGCCGGGATAGCCAAGGATGACTGCCATCATCGGCGTAGCAAGAAGCTTTTCCTCGTAAACAAAGCGCAACTCGCTCTCGTCGGTAGGATCGCCACCGTAACCGAGTCCAAGCGCATACAGAATCGTGTCGCGTGCGCTATAGGCATGTTCGACATCATCGAAGTGCCAGTTAAGAAGTTTCTTATAGTCGAAGGCCATGCTGTCGCCCGTTGCCGCTTCAGAGTGAGCGCGCGATCAATTCCTTCATGATTTCGTTGGCGCCTCCGAAGATGCGATGGATACGCGCATCGGCGTAGGCGCGAGCAATGGGAAATTCCCACATATAGCCGTAACCGCCGAATAGTTGGAGGCAGGTATCGATCACACGGCCCTCAAGTTCAGTCAGCCAATACTTGGCCATTGCAGCTGTCGTGACATCGAGCTTGCCGCTCATGTATTTGTCGATACAACTATTAAGAAAAGTGCGCGCGACAGTGATATCGGTCTTCACTTCCGCAAGCTTGAAGCGGCTGTTCTGGAATTCGGCGATCGGTCGGCCGAAGACTTTACGTTCGCGCGTGTAGGCGAGAGTCCATTCTAAGGCTGCCTCCATCATGGCAACGGCGCCGACTGCGATCACGAGTCGTTCGCGTGGTAATTCTTCCATAAGTTGTGTGAAGCCGCGGCCCTCGCCTCCCAAAAGATTGTCTACGGGCACGCGCACATCTGAAAAAAAAAGCTCGGACGTATCTTGTGCATGCATGCCAATTTTCTCCAGATTACGCCCACGAGTAAAGCCCGTGCGTTCTCGCTCGATGAGAATCAAACTCGTACCCTTCGCACCTTTCGAGGTGTCAGTTTTGCACACCACGATTACGAGATCGGCAAGCTGGCCATTGGTAATGAAGGTCTTCTGACCGTTGATGATATATTCGTTTCCACTACGAACAGCATTTGTGCGAATGCCTTGCAGATCGCTGCCGGTGCCGGGCTCGGTCATCGCAATTGCCGCGATCGTCTTACCGCGCGCCATTTTGGGCAGCCATTTTTTCTTCTGTTGCTCGCTGCCGTAATGTAGAATGTAAGGAGCGCAGATGTCAGAGTGGACGCGGAATCCGGGTCCCGTGTATACACCGCGCGTCATTTCCTCGATCAAGATAACGCTGGTCAAAAAATCTGCGCCACCACCGCCATATTCGGTTGGCAAATCAGTGAGAAGAAATCCCGCTTCGCCCGCCCTTTTCCACAACTCGCGACTTACCATTCCTTCCTTTTCCCATCGTGCGTGATGCGGGGCAATTTCACGTTCGATAAAACGTTTCACGCTTGCACGGAAAAGCGCGTGGTCTTCCCGAAACAGTGGTTGCAGGGTCATGACGTTTCTCCCAGCGAGTTCATTTTTTAATCGTCGCACCGCGCCACGTTTCGTCAAGCGAAAACAATTGATCCTCGGTTGACGCTAACAGTCACGGGTGGCAGCCTTTGCAGTAACGTTTTTAGGGCATGGCGAACTTCGCGGATGAGGAGAGAAATGATGGCGGGCAAGTCGCTCGACGGCAAAGTTGTGATCGTTACCGGCGCAGGACGTGGGATCGGCCGAGAAATTGCGCTCCTCGCTGCGGCCGAAGGCGCCAAGATTGTTGTTAATGATTTGGGGGGTGCAGCTGATGGTGAGGGTGACAGAAGTTCTTTCCCGGCCGAAGAAGTAATTGCGGAAATTAAGAAGAAAGGTGGGCAAGCGATCGCTAACTTCGATAACGTGGCCGAACCTGCTTCCGCCGCCAATATCGTAAAGGTCGCGATTGACCATTTTGGTCGTATCGACGGTGTCGTGAACAACGCTGGCATTTTGCGAGACCGTATTTTCCACCGCATGAGCATTCTCGACTTTGAGCAGGTGGTGAAGGTACATCTATTTGGCTCCTTTTACGTTGCACATGCCGCCGCACGTTATTTCCGCCAGCAGGAGTCGGGCTCATTTGTTCATTTCACTTCGACCTCGGGCCTCGTTGGCAATTTTGGCCAGGCGAATTATGCCGCCGCTAAACTCGGCATTGTGGGTCTCTCGAAATCGATCGCACTGGATATGGAAAGGTTCAAAGTACGCTCGAACTGTGTCGCACCTTTCGCCTGGAGCCGGCTGATCGGAACCATCCCGACCGAAACCGAGGCAGAAAAAGCGCGAGTTGCGCGCATGAAAGCCATGGGACCCGAAAAAATCGCGCCAATCTGCGTGTATTTGCTTAGCGATGCCGCGAAGAAGGTGACGGGGCAGATTTTCGCGGTTCGCATGAATGAAATTTTTTTGATGAGCCAATCCCGTCCAATCCGCTCAGTGCAACGCTCAGACGGTTGGACCTGTGAGAGCATTGCAAGGCAGGCTATGCCTGCACTCCAACCTTCATTTTATCCGCTCGACCGTTCGGCTGACATATTTTCGTGGGACCCGGTCTGATGTCCTTTGGTATTCTTGCATTTAGTGTGTATTTGCCGCGTCTTCGGCTCAGCCGTCGCGCTATCGCGGAGGCGAATAGTTGGTTTAATCCGGCGCTCAAATCTCAGGCTAAGGGCGAGCGCGCCGTCTGCAATTGGGATGAGGATGTGGTCACGATGGCAGTCGAAGCCGCGCGTGACGCGCTTTTGGAGCGTGATCGCTCATCGATCGCTGCAGTTCGTTTCGCATCGACAACGTTTCCATTCTTAGACCGACTACATGCTGGCATCGTTTCGGAAGCTCTAACCTTGGAACAGGATATCTCCGCCCAGGATGTCGCTGCTTCACAACGTGCGGCGACTTCAACTCTCGCTAGTACGCTCGCTGGAAAAGAAGAAACACTGATCGTAGCTGCCGAACAGAGACGTGCACGCTCCGCAAGCCCCATGGAAATGACGGCTGGGGACGGTGCGGCTGCAATTTTGGTGGGCGCGGGCAAGCCGGTTGCGAGATTGTTGGCGAGTGCTTCACGTACCGCGGATTTTGTAGATCATTACCGTTCTCTCGATATGCCCTACGATTACCAATGGGAGGAGCGTTGGGTTCGCGACGCCGGCTACAACGAAATTGTACCGCCGGTGATCAACCAGTGTTTGGAAAAAGCGGGTCGTAAGGCTGGCGACGTCAAACATTTCTGCATGCCTGTCGCCATACCACGCGTTGCTAATTCGACGGCAAAAATCGCGGGCATTCCCGAAACTGCTGTGCGCGACAACTTCCATGCGGTATGCGGCGAAACTGGTGTTGCTCATCCGCTTCTCATGCTGGTTGCAACTCTAGAAGAGGCAAAACCCGGCGAACTCATTCTTCTCATTGGCTTCGGTCAGGGTGCCGATGCACTTTTGCTCGAAGTGACCGACGTGATCCAGCACCACCCAAAGCGCCTCGGCATGCGTGGCCATCTCAAGCGCCGCAAAGAAGTGACGAATTACGTCAAATTTCTCGCTTTTAATGATGCGATCGAACTCGAGCGTGGTATGCGCGCGGAGGCAGACAAACTCACGCCGCTGTCGGCGCTATGGCGCAACCGCGAAACGGTTACGAGTTTCATTGGCGGTTGCTGCAAGAAATGCGGCACATTGCAATTTCCCCGCACCAACATTTGTGTCAACCCGAATTGCAATGCGGTGCACACACAGGAGCCGTATCCATTTGCCGATCAGATCGGCCGGATCAACTCCTTCACCGCCGACCGGCTTACCTATTCACCGGATCCGCCGGCCTGTTACGGTATGATCCAGTTCGAGGTAGGCGGGAGAGTTATGATCGATTTCACGGATGTTGACGCAGACATCCTTGCGGTCGGTCAGCCGATGCGGATGATGTTCAGAATCAAGGATATCGACTCACAACGCGGTTTCCGACGTTATTTCTGGAAGGCTGCGCCTGTGGAGACCAAGTAAGAATGAACGGAGAGGTGAAATGGCGCGCGGCATCAAGGACAAGGTGGTCATTCTCGGCATGGGATGTTCCAAGTTCGGCGAACGCTGGGATATGGATGCCGACGATCTCATGCTTGAGGCTTACGAAGAGGCGCTCCGCGATTCCGGTATCGAAACAAGACAAATCGATGCTGCCTGGCTCGCCACTGCCATCGCCGAGCAGCACGTCGGTAATTCAGGCGTACCCCTGGCGCAGGCTTTACGTCTCCCATTCATTCCGGTGACGCGGGTCGAGAATTATTGCGCAAGCGGGACCGAAGCTTTTCGCGGTGCAGTTTACGCGGTCGCCTCAGGCGCTGCCGATATTGCGCTTGCGCTCGGTGTCGAGAAGCTGAAAGACACCGGTTACGGCGGCCTTCCGCAGCGGACGCGCGGCGTCCTCAACAACATGGTGTGGCCGAACTTATCGGCACCGGGTTCTTTTGCACAGCTCGCTGCCGCCTATGCGGCCAAGCATGGGGTTGATATTAAGGACTTGAAGCGCGCGATGGCCCACATTTCGGTGAAGAGCCATGATAATGGCTCACGTAATCCTAAAGCGCATTTGCGTAATAAAATTACCATCGATACCGTCCTAAACGCACCTGTAATCGCCGAGCCCCTGGGCCTCTATGATTGCTGTGGCGTTTCCGATGGTGCCGCTTGTGCGATTGTTACGACACCTGAGATTGCGAAGGGGCTTGGTAAGAATGAAATAATCGCGGTTAAGGCGCTGCAGCTCTCAGTCTCGAATGGTCTTGAGGCACAACATAATTCCTGGGATGGGAGTTATTTTGCGACGACTCGAATTGCTTCGCGACGCGCCTATCAGGAAGCGGGCATCGAAAGGCCGCGCGAGGAAATTGATTTGATCGAGGTGCATGATTGCTTCTCGGTGACTGAACTCGTCACCTTGGAGGACCTGCATATCTCGCTGGAAGGTCGCGGCATTCACGACGTGCTCGATGGTTTTTACGACGCTGCCGGCAGCGTTCCTTGCCAGATCGATGGTGGCCTGAAATGCTTCGGCCATCCGATAGGCGCCTCAGGTTTGCGGATGATTTACGAAATTTACCTACAGATTTCAGGAAAAGCTGGAGAACGGCAGCGCAAGGAATTGCCGCGCCTAGGGCTTACGCACAATCTCGGTGGTTTTCCGCATCAAAATGTATGCTCGATTTCGATCATCGGGCGCTACGAGAGTTAAACGAAATAAATTATGACTGTTTGTACTGGGTCGCAGAGAACGTTCGGCTCAAGGTCAAAGTAACGTAACCAAATTCAAATCCTTCGTTTCATACCTTCCCAATATGGATCACGCAGCCGGCGTTTGAAAATTTTTCCAGAATCTTCGCGAGGTAAATTATTGCGCAACTCGATCGTCTTGGGGACTTTATATTTTGCAAGTTTACGTGAAAGTTCGGTGCGTATCCCTTCAAGGTCTACGACCGCTCCCTTGATTGGCTCAATCACAGCCATTAGCGCCTCGCCATATTCTTCGTCCGGTACCCCGAACACTGCGCAATCGTGCACAGAAGGTATCGCGTGCAACACCGCTTCGACCTCAGCAGGATAAATATTGACACCGCCAGAAATTACCATGTCGCGTTTGCGATCGCAGAGGAATAGATATCCGTCCTCATCAAAATATCCGACATCACCTGAGGTAATAAACCCATCACGCTCGATATCGCGCCGTTTTTCGGGGTGATTGTGATAGGTAAAATCTGGGTAGAAATTTATGCGCGAGAAAATTTCGCCGATTTTCCCTTGCGGCAAAATACAACCTGCTTCATCGAGAATTCGAATTTCCGCGCCCGGACACGTACGCCCGACAGTGCCCGGTTTCTTAAGTGCATCTTCGGGCGAGGCGAAGGTGACTGGGCCAGATTCCGTGCTGCCATAGAATTCATATATCACGGGACCCCACCACTCGATCATCTTGCTTTTTATTTCCGGCGGACAGGGGGCGGCCGCATGGATCACATGACGCAACGAGGATAAGTTATATTTGTACTTCACGGAATCCGCCAGCTTAAGAAGACGCACGAACATCGTCGGAACCATAAAGATGTTGTCTATCTTCTCCTGCTCGATCAGGATCAATAATTCCTCTGGTTCGAAGCGAGGCATAATCGCCAAAAACTCTGCAGTTTTCCCGGCGCGAAGCCCGAAGGAATTAGGAGCCGAATGATAAAGTGGACCGGTAATTGCGGCGCGGCAGCCCAGCCGTAAACCGAAGACTAGATTACGGAGATATTCCATCGCCTTTTGTTCATCCGGCGTCATTGCTGGGCGCTTTACACCTTTCGGATGCCCAGTTGTGCCGGACGTGTAAATCATGCTCACAGTCGGTGGCCGCGCGGGTCCGTCATATGGCTTTTGCTTCTCAAGCCAAGTCTCGAAATTTTCCGCGCTGGCCGGGTCGTCCACGTTGGAGCTATAGATTCCATAGGCTTTGATGATTTCTGGCGGCGTTTCGATCGTGAGAACCGGAAGGCCGCGCGGGATCGCGTTTTTCACCACGTGCAAAAGGTCTGTGTGGGCGATTACAACCTTTGCACCGCTGTCACGTAGTACATAACCAACCTCATCCTCCTTGAAATGCCAGTTGATCGGAACAGCGAAAGCACCGAGAGTAATCGCCGCATAGGACGCGACTAGAAAATCGATGTCGTTACGCATCAAGATGGCAACGCAATCGCCTTGATCGATACCCAAGAAACTCAGGCCGTTTGCGGCCTTTGCGCTGCGCACGGTGACTTCGTCATGTTTGATACGGCGCGCTCCGCTGGAAATCCCGTCCGGTGTTTTGGTCATCAATTTTGTCGCATTGCGTTGAATAACCCAATATGTCCGATGGACGGTTTTTCGTCTACGTCTAGGGTCTTGAAAAGTGTCCTATCTTGTTCGCGATTTAGGAAAACATCGCGAAGCGCACATTGTGGAAAATGAGTTTTTTACTGGCTGCGATAAAACTTGCCAAAAGTCATTTCAATTTCAGTTTTTTATTGTTTTTGGTCAAATACCTTTCATTGAGAGTTCAAATGAATAAGATCAGGAAAGCCCTTTCAAGGTTTTGCATTAAATGGTTTAACGGCGAGATCTCCACCGAGTTATCTAGTTAAAAATTTAGCTTAGCGTTGGATTCCGCGGCCACCGCACGGCAAAAATTAATGCAACTTCAAGCTCTGATGGTCGATAGTGGAGCAGGGAGTGTGGCCGGCCGACTTAAAAGGCGAAAGCGTAACACTATTGTCAGACATTTCTTTTTATTCAGTCGATCGTTAGGCGGTCTTCAACGCGCTTGACTCCAGGCGCCGACCACGCGGCGTTCTCAACTGCAAAACGCTCATCCCAGTCCCGCACTTTACCTTCGAGTGTGACCTTATTCCCTTCATGCACGGTTACACGGATACCTCTTACTTCAGTTTCAATTCGGCGTTTCAAGGCCTGCTCGATTTTCTCTTTTACATCAGGAACATTTACTTGTGGCTCAATAACGATATCGTTGATTACGCCAGCAACACCTGAAAGTTTACGAATATCTTCTTCTGCCGATTTTCGCTGATACCACCAACCAACTCCGCCTGTTAGTGTTACCCAGCCATTTTTTACGGTGACTTGAATGGCATTCCGGGGAAGGAGGGTGTCCCAGGCTAGAATACTCAAAGCACGTTTTGCAATTTCATCATCCGCAACTTTTTTATCGGTCGGGTAACGAACTTCGATCTCCTCAGCAATTGCTCGAACTCCGTTAATCCGACGGGTCGCGGCGATTGCGGCAAATTTTTCAGCATAACTTGAAACATGACCAGTCAATGTTGCTACGCCAGCTTCAAACGCTACGCCAATATTTGCAGCATTTACGCTTGGTTCAAAATCAAGTTCATCGATGATATTTTGGCGAACTTGTTTATCATTCATGGTGATGCTCCATGTTTTGTATTCAAGCGCCCTTAATATTCAAAAATTATCCGTTGTTAGCTAACATTCGTCCTTGATGTAGATCAAAAGCAGCTGGTGTTGTGTTAAAGAACGAATATTCGAGTAAGACCACTTGTCAGCATTTCCTTTAACGAAATTATTCAGTTTTGAAGTTCGACGTCGGCAGGCAAAATGGCTTTCGGCTAGGGTTGGACCGCTACGACAAATAATAATGACGGATAAGAATACGCACATGGAAAAAACTGCTGTTCTAAACTCCCGATCGCTCAATAGGACTGCGCTAACGAAACGCTGAGAACCTTAACGAGTTCCATAGAGGTCTGTCTCTTACATGTTTGCTCATTACACCGTTCTTGTTATTGGGTTTCTTTCGATCTCCTCACCAGGAGACAGGCCATTTGCTGCGACCGATGTCCCCGAAATTGCCATGGCGGCTGTTCGTCGACGGTTGGAAAAAAATACTTTTTCGACATTCAGAAACATTGTCGTTAAAAATAGCAATCAGATGCCGGGTTACATCGCCTGCGGCGAAGTAGCGATAACTGAACGACCCAACAGGCCAGCGAAGTACGAAAAGTTCTTTGTTGTGGTTCCGGGTAGCTTTGCGGTGCTCGAACGCGACGGACCGATTTTCATTCGATATTGGTTGGCCAACGATTGCTAGGGTCTATTTTGTACGCGTTCGTTACTCGATGTTGCGATGCTAACTGCGGGTACCCCTAGCGATACCCAGCTGTTCTCGTTGAAGCGAGCTTGCCGTTTGACAAAACGATAGCCAGTATCGCTCCACAAGAGAATTTCGTCCCTTTGATTGTCGAGTATGAAGTCACCGCGATCGGTACTTACCATCAGAATCGCGTGACCCTCGTCATTTTGGTCTCGCACAACGGTCACTAACAAAGCCCCCCGCGGCCATCCTGCTTCGATCAAGAGCTTCCGTTTCATGAGAACGTAGTCTTCGCAGTCGCCCTTTCCATTGTCGGGATAAGTCCACCAATCGATTAAGCCGTAATTTTCCATGTCGCTTGCAGGAATGATAGTTTTATTGACAATTTTATTTACAGTTACGAGGTCTATCCACGAGTTAGCATCCAGGATAACGCCTCGATTATCGTGTGGATGAGCCGAACACTCTGACGGCAGATCTCGGCAGAACTGAGCCCAGCCCATAGGAGGAAGTTTTTGATCGCCTTCTTCGGTAAATGCCGCTGACCTGGATTGATATTGGCGGCCCAGCAGCGCAACGGAATTAGCGATATTGGGTTGATATTGATGGTCTAGCAGTGCAGCGGGATTGGCAATATTGGATTGATGTTGATGGTCTAACGGTGCAGCGGAACTGGCGTTATTCGATCGATATTGATCACCCGTCAGTGCAGTCGGGTTCGCAGAATTGGATTGATATTGATCATCCAGTAGTCGAGTAGAATTCCCAGTTACCAGATAGGATGTGCAGATGAGCAAAGCGATTATAGTGCGTGTATTGAAATGCTTTTTATTCATTTGACCCCTCCCAGGAGGCGGGGGTCGTTATTTCAAGAAAATTATGAGATCGCTTGAAGCTTGATCGCTAAATTATCGCCTCTCTTTATGAAAATCAGAGTAGTATTTGAAATAGATTGTTTAATATTAATTCGGTGCTAAAACGCAGCAACATGCCATGTGCGCGTTTATTTTATGCCAAATAGTACAATGATTATCATGTTTTTTCAGTACAATCCCGGCAGCAAACGCGCGGTGTGTGCCATATAGTCACGGTACTTTGGAAAGATATTCAATAGAATTTTTTCTTCATTTTTCATTCGCTCAAGTTGAAAAACACATTGCAGTGCAAAGATTGCCAACGCCCATGGTGAAAAAAACTGCAGTGTTAGTCCCATTAGTGCAACAGCTTCCCCGAGATAAAGTGGATGTCGAATCACTGCATATGGTCCCCAAGTTACAAGTCGGCGAGCTTCCGGAAGCATGCTTATTGAACGACCGAGCCCAAGCGCGGCGTAAAGCGCGAAGACGGTACCTCCGAGTATCAATAGCGTGGAAATTAATTGTAGAGGAAGCGAAAGCGTTTGTGGTGGAAGTAGCACCATTCCGATTCCAAGATATGTGCCTGCCAGTGCCGCGAAGCGAGGGAATATTCCTTGTGTCTTTCCCAGTGGCGTATGACGCAATATTAGGAGGATGCCTAGCACGGCGACAAAAATTAATGTGGCAAGTTTTGAAAATAGGCTCGCGATAAAGATAATGTCGACACTAGTAAGATCGCTTTCTGTTATTTGCCGTGCAAGCGGCGGAAGCTGATGCGTCACACAGAGCCCATACCAGGCGATAAGAGGTGCGGCTGTTAAGAAATCGTAGAGCTTGGTTCGCTGGAAGGCCTTAATGTGCATGATCACGATCGCATGCCATTGAGCGCCGGCATTATCGCTATCAATTGCCATGTCATGATCCCTGCGCATGATTTTGGATAGAGGAGTAAAGCGCGAACCCTATGATTTCTTAAACTAGCGTTGTAAATGAACGGTTGAGAGAGTTCCGAGCGTTTAAATCAGCTATCTTATTGAATGTATTATGTAATTTCCAACCTTGGAAATGCAACCGAGTTGGGTCGCTATTAAACGGATTTTTTCTCTGGAGAACTCAAGTGGTGACCTGGCCTCTAATTTTTCAACCAAGGGATGAGAGGCTGTGTATTGGAAAAGAAGCGGAGCTAATGAGCTTCGATTACCCGAAGTCTCAGCCATCCCGCTTCTCAAATCAGAAAAGCTATTCAGAGAACCTAGGCTAGCTCTTTCCGTCTTGTAAGCAAGGAACGTAGATGATCGTTTGCGGTACTGCACGACAGAGACAATGAAATTTCATGGACCAACCTAGAGGTAAATCGCGCTAACGCTTAAATGCTCTTCGCTTTCCCCTTTTTACAACCATTGACCAAAGCGATGAATGTAAAGACGCTTCACTAGTTGTGTAAGGATACAATAGCCGAACAAGATTCCGGCAAGCCATGGGAAATAAGACATCGGTAATGGCATCATCCCCACATGCTCGCCCAACGGCGAGAACGGCAAGTAAATACCGATCGCCATAATGCATGTAGTCAACAGTATTACGGGGGTGGCTGCCCTGCTCTGTATGAAGGGAATGTGCTGTGTGCGGATCATATGCACGATTAAAGTTTGTGTCAGCAATCCTACGACGAACCAACCAGACTGAAATAGAGACTGATGCTCGATCGTATTAGCGCTGAATACATGCCACATGACTATAAAGGTGATGACATCGAAAATAGAACTGATCGGGCCGATGAACACCATAAAACGTGCGATACCGGCTGCATCCCATTTACGAGGCTGCTTGAGGTAATCCTGATCGACGTCATCCCATGGGATCGAAACTTGGGAAACATCGTAGAGCAGATTCTGAATCAGCAACTGAATCGGCAACATCGGCAGAAAAGGCAAGAATATGCTGGCGATCAGCACGCTAAACACATTGCCGAAATTGGAACTGGCCGTCATCTTAATGTATTTGATGATATTGGCGAACGTTTTGCGCCCTTCGATGACGGCTTCTTCAAGGACCAGCAAACTTTTTTCCAATAGGATAATATCTGCCGATTCTTTGGCGATATCGACGGCCGTGTCGACTGAAATTCCTACATCTGCATCCTTGAGTGCTGCCGCATCATTTATGCCATCTCCCAGATAACCGACTGTATGACCCTTGCTTTGCAGGGCACGGATCACACGCGATTTCTGCAAAGGCGACATTTTGGCGAAAATGGTAGTGTGATCTGCGGTTTCCGCTAGTTTGGCATCGGACAAGGCTTCCACGTCCTTGCCCAACATGGTGTTCTCGATAGCGAGCCCCACTTCCTTGCAGATTTTTCGGGTGACGATTTCGTTATCGCCAGTAATTATCTTGACCCCGACGCCATGCGCCTTGAGCGCAGCAATGGCGGCGCCGGCACTTTCCTTCGGCGGATCAAGGAAAGCGACATAACCAGCAAGGACCAGGTCTTTTTCATCCGCGACTGTGTACGTGCGGTCTTCCGGGGGCAGCCATTTATAAGCCACTGCCAGCGCGCGCAGCCCATCTTTGTTCAAATTACGAGTAACCCGTCGAACTTCTTTGCGCTGCTCTGGCGTGAAAGGCCCCACACCTCCCGGCATCGCTCCATTGTCGTCGGCAAATGTGCAGAGCGGCAGGAGTTCTTCGATCGCCCCTTTGCAGACGAGAATATTCTGGTTATCCCCGTTGCGTACGACCACGGACATCCGACGACGCAAGAAATCAAATGGGATCTCATCGATTTTCCGGTAGTGCTGCAGTTTTCCCACGAGTTCGTACTGCTGCGCATATTCCAGAACCGCAACGTCAAGCAGATTTTTCAGGCCTGTTTGGTGGAAGCTATTGAGCCAGGCATATTCCAATACCTGGCTATCTTCCTCGCCATGTATGTTCAGATGCCGTTCTAGGATGACCTTGTTTTGCGTCAGGGTTCCGGTCTTATCCGTGCAAAGAATATCCATTGCTCCGAAATTTTGGATGGCATTAAGCCTCTTAATGATGGTTTTACGTCGAGCCATTGCGACCGCGCCTTTGGCGAGGTTGGCGGTCACGATCATCGGAAGCATTTCCGGCGTCAGGCCTACTGCCACTGAAACAGCGAACAACAGAGCTTCAACCCAGTCGCCTTTGGTGATCCCATTAATGAGCAATACCAGGGGTGTCATCACCATGAGAAAGCGGATCAGCATCCAGCTCACCCGGTTGATGCCTTTGTCGAAACTGGTGAGCGGTCGTCCGCCGACGATGTCTCTTGCCACCGCACCGAAATAGGTTGCGTCGCCAGTCGCCGCCACAACGGTGATCGCCGTGCCGCTCACAACGTTCGTACCCATGAAGCAAGCCGTTTCCTGCTCCAGAGCATTATGAGGATACCCGTCCGATTTACCGACCTTTGCAAGCAGCACAGGGTATTTTTCGACCGGTATAGCTTCACCAGTCAGCATCGCCTGGCTGACGAATAGGTCTTTCGCAGTCAACAGTCGCACGTCAGCGGGGACCATGTCGCCGGCCGAGAGATAGACAATGTCTCCTGGAACGAGCATGGAAATCGGTATCTCTTCAGGCCTAGCTATTCCCTCGCGCAGCACGGCCGTTGTGGAGCTCACCATTGACTTCAATTCTTCTGCCGCCTTGTTCGAACGATATTCCTGCCAAAAGCGCAGCAGCGTGCTCAGCAGCACCATGGTGCTCAACACTATTATTGTTCTGAATGAGCGGTCTTCCGGCGCCGCGAAAATTACATCGGTGAACAGCGAAACGACGCTGACCGCGAACAGCACGCCATTAAATGGCGTCAGGAATGCATGGAATAGTTGCTGGTACCATGTAGGAGGTTTTTCGTGTGTAACCTCATTCAGGCCATACTGCTGCTGCCGTTCCTCAACTTGTCTCGCTGTCAACCCGCTTCGGCTGGTTCCTAACCGCTTGAGCGCTTCCTCGGGTGCGCAATTGGACAGTTCCACCAACGGCGAGCGCTGCACGTTTCTGTTCGCGCTGCGGCTATTCAGCCGGTTCCGGGTTTCTACGTTCATGACTCACCGCCGGGGCGTCGGTCTCGATCGGCCCCAAGGTGAGCGGGCGACAGCAAATTAAGTTCGCCCCGTACTCTCTCGGCGGGCTCCGCCAAGAACGATCCAGTTATATCGGTTGAACGCCACCGCAGTCGCTATTGTAACTGCCGTGGCGCAACTAGGGTAGCCTTCCATGTTGGTCTAAGATTCCTTCTTTCGATGGAACCATCGAACGCATTCGCCGATACGCTCGTCAACGCGACCTGTCAATCGAATGCCCGGTCTTCATAGGTCGTGGCATCAAGAAAATAGCAATTTCTTTCCAAAGCGATTTTGGTTGCCTTTATAGTTTCTCACCATGCAGCTCGGCGAGCTTTCGGTCATAATTCAATACTGCCTGCAACAGAACCTGCGCTCCGGCCGCGCATTGTTCCTTCGAAGTAAATTCAGCTTCGTTATGGCTGACGCCATCACGGCATGGGGCAAAGATCATGGCGCTCGGCGCCACTCGCGAAACATAAGCGGCGTCGTGACCTGCGCCGGATATCATATCTCGCGTTGAAAAACCTGACGCTCTGGCTCCGTCGCGTACACAGGCAATGCATTCAGAATCAAAGCGAACCGGCGGTTGGTACAATATATTTAATACCGCAACTTGGAGACCCTTTGCGCGGCAAAGTTCGTCGACAGCTTTTCTGAATGCTTCCTCCATGCGATCAAGAATTTTCGTCTCGGGATGGCGCAAATCGACGGTAAGGGATACCTCACCAGGAACGACATTCGGGGAGTTGGGCTTTACCTGCAGGAATCCGATCGTTCCTACAGCTAGCGGCGCATGAGCGTTTGCGATTTGATCGATCTGTTCGACGAGACGTGCCGCTGCAAGAAGAGCATTCTTGCGTCTGTTCATCGGCGTCGTACCCGAATGTGCATCTCGACCTATCAGCGTGACTTCGAACCAGCGTATACCTTGCACACCGGTCACGATACCAATGTCCTTTCCCTCTGCCTCAAGCAGAGGTCCTTGCTCGATGTGAAGTTCGAAAAATGCGGAGAGCGGATGAGTGCCGCATTTTTCAGAACCACGATAACCGATCGCCCGGAGCGCATCGGCGAACGTCGTACCTGTGTTATCTTGACGAGAATATGCCCAATCGTGATCGAAGGCGCCGGCGAATACGCCCGATGAGACCATCGCTGGGGCAAAACGTGCCCCTTCTTCATTCGTCCAATTAACTACTTCGATGGGAGCGAAAGTCTGATATCCTGCGTCGTGAAGGGTCCGGAGCGCTTCAAGCGCGCCAAGTACGCCGAGTGCCCCATCGAACTTTCCGCCTGTGGGTTGCGTATCGAGATGACTGCCCATCGCGATTGGGGGCAGATCCAACCTTTGACCTCGCCTTCGTGCGAACATCGTCCCCATATCATCTACAGTGACGACGCAGCCCAGTTCTTCGGTTTTTGCCTTGAACCAGTCGCGCACCTGGCGATCGAGATCGGTTAATGTTAGCCGGCAAATGCCGCCTTTCGGCGTGCTGCCAATAACTGCTGTTTCAATCAAATCATGCCAAAGCCGCTCGGGATCGATTTGCAGATTTTTCGTCACAGGTTGCTTGCTACCTTATGAAGTTAGTCTTTCGCGAAATATTGCGACGACTATGATAAGCCGGCAATCATTGTTGCATCCATGCCGTTGCAACTCTGGGTCGAACTACCATCAAGTGTCGTTAGGAAGTGATTTTGGGACAGCAGGTTTTGAGCGTAGAGAAACATCATTATACCGGCGAGCAACAGCTTCTCAGAATCATGCTAAGCTAGATCTACACCTAGTTCGACGGGTGACCCCGCACAATTTCTCTCAGCTCTAGCTTAATTCTTCTTGCGACGGGTCCGTGCCATGTTTTTGCGCTCGCTAAAAAGTAGGTTACCAGCATAATTCCGGCATCTGCATGGAAGCGCTCGGCGGGAAGGTCCAGTTTCCCCAGTTCATCGAGATATCGCCTTGCAGTAATGTGCACCTTGCCCATCCAATCATGCTGAATCTCGGCAGCGATCTCGCTTAGCGGTCGGTGACGCATGGGCCTTTTCTCAATCTCCCAAGCGTCTGACGATGATATCGTCGGTTCGCTCAAGTGTGCCGGTGCTTTTTGCCATCAAAAAGCGGTCCTTAGTCGGGACCTTATGAGTTAATTTTTTCGAGCTGGCTTTCGCGCACGACGCGCTCGTGCGCTTCATTCGTGCTTTTGATACGATATTGCTGCTCGTCTCTTTCCAAGGGCAATATCCTGATGACGCTATATATTCCGGTTGCGCCGGGGCGGCCAACCGTTGCCGAGGTGAATTGAACTTTCTGACCGATGTGAAATCTTGTGTTCATGGATCACTTTAAAATGAGAAAAATTCAGCGACGTAATTCGAATGAACCGCCGCAATAAATTAAACTATAGCAGGAATTCACCAGCTTGGGTGAATTATTTTGAATGCAGCAAATAGGCGAATTGCATTACTGCGAAGCGCAGATTGAGTTTTCAACATGAATAAAGTCAAAAATTGCATCGTACAAATCTTTTTTTGCGCCCTCCTAGAGCCCGATTTGTCACAAGTAGTACACGTCTACATTAGTCAATTCCGATTGTAATGAAGGCATTAAACTCGTAGTCTTATATTATTCGATGTTTTTTGCCTTTCTTGATCTGCGCCCCAAAGGCTCTCCCAAGGACAAGCTGAAATCGGATAGAAAGCCGTGCGATCACCGCGCGGTATTGAAAAGCGCAGTGCGCTTTGAAGGATATGAAAAATGGCTAGCGGTACAGTGAAATTCTTCAATTCTCAAAAAGGGTTTGGTTTTATCGTGCAGGATGGGGGCGGACCTGACGTGTTTGTTCACGTATCGGCCGTAGAGCGGGCGGGTATGCTCGGCCTCGTGGATGGGCAAAAGCTGAACTTCGATATCGTGACCGAACGGGGCAAACAGGCCGCCTCAAATTTGAAAGCCGCATAACATCCTGTGCGAGGCAAGCACGAACCCGGTGCTCTTGGCACCGGGTTTTTTGCATCGCTAAAATGCGGAAAGTTTTTGAATAAATTCAATCGAGGCGTTTGGCTTTAAACTTGGAAAGCAGCATGAGAACCTTACAGGCTGCTAAACTTTGCAAAAATCTTGGAAAAGTTAGTGTTCATCGAGACGATGTTCTAAAGACATTTTCTTGTCTAAAATGGTTTCGTATATCACTAGTTTTTCTTTACAACGGCGTCGCCGCCGAATTCGGATTGGAACCACTCGGCTGTGGCGGGATGCTTGAAGCACCAGCGCGTCCTACTGCCCTTAAATTGGGTCTCGAAATCTACTTTTGCGCAAAAAGAGTTCATTAATTCAAGTTTTTTGGCCAACCCGTTTGCCGGTGTCGCCATGTCAATTTGAAACGGATAATTGCGATCGATTTGGATTTCACTTATCCGTGTGCGCGGTCCCATGATATAGCCTAACACGGAATTCCCGAGAATGACCGTCTCTTGCAAGAATTCCAACTAAATTTGAGAGACAAATTCGTACGGATGAGATTCCGAAGTTTGAGAACACGTTTGATATAGTATTCGTAGGCAAGGCGCAGTACAATCTTAGCGACGAATAGGTGCCGAAAGATGTCCACTATCGGCCGCAGCCTTTGAACTGAAATTTGTATTCTGTGAGAATGCATACCTCATTTGGCCCTTGCCAGGGTCTTGGGTTTTTTTGTTTTTATAGCCTGCGGCTCCTGCCTAGCGAGTGGATATTCGGGGGCATCATAAAGCTTGCGGATTTCTGCGTGCCAGTATCGCCTTTCGTCCGCTTCCAGAATTGCACCGAGAAGATTCGCACTCGGCATGATCTCGATCGCAAAGCGAAGCGCTTCGGCACCCGTATCAAAGCGTTGATATTTCATTGAACTAGTACCGCGCATACTGCGCCCCGCGAAGACTTCCGCCGGCGCATTGTAATCGAACCGTGCCATATCGACTCCCAAACGATCTAAGAGTTTATATGGAGATGCTTGTAGGGGATTGTAAGATGGCGATAAGATTATTCCGGAGCCATTATGCGGTGGGATTGCCGGCTATGTCGCTCAAGACGCGCACTTTTTTGCACAAGACTTTTTGCAACTTTTGATGGGTTTATAGTTTGCCAGTTTGTCTGGCCGCTGCGGGCGCATTGCAGTTGATTTGACTGGAGTGCCTCTGCGAACAAAATTTTCCATTTTATGAATGGCTTATTCGTATCTTTAAGACCCCCGCTATAATGCATGGTTCTGGTATTTTAGCCCTGTCCGGCAAACGATCCAGTTCTTGACCAGCGCAGATGATTGCCTGAAGGTACCTTTCACAAAGCACCAAGAATACGGCGAACAACGCCGAACGTAGTCACTCGCTTTCGCTCGAACCATGGCGATAGCTGTTCCCGAGGAGGACGCAATGAAGTTTGGTCTTGCTGCAAGATTAGGTGCGGTTGCCGCATTCGGTGTTTTGGCGTTTCCGTTCGCCATGCCGGTTTCGGGCGCCGACGATACAATCAAAATTGCTTATATCGATCCGCTTTCGGGCGGGGGCGCTAGCATCGGCGAAGTTGGTCTCAAGACGTTTCAATTTCTCGCTGATGATTTGAATGCTAAAGGCGGTGCGTTGGGCAAGAAGTTCGAAATTGTTGGTTATGACAACAAGCTGAATGCGCAAGAGACGCTTGTTCAAGTTCAGAAGGCGATCGATTCGGGTATCCGCATCCTTACACAAGGCAACGGTTCGGCATTCGCGGCTGCGATCTCGGATTTCGTCGCAAAGTATAATGAACGTAACCCCGGCAAAGAAGTTATCTTCTTCAACTATGCTGCGGTCGATCCAATTTTGACGAACGAGAAGTGCACTTTCTGGCATTTCCGTTGGGATGCGAATTCCGATCAGAAGATGGAAGCACTCACGAATTACATGAAAGACAAAAAGAATATCAAAAAGGTCTATCTGATCAACCAGGACTACTCGTTTGGCCAATCGGTGCGCACACAGGCAGTGGCAATGCTCAAGGCCAAGCGCCCCGATATCGAGATCGTCGGCGATGAATTGCACCCGTTGCTGAAGATCACGGATTTCGCTCCTTATGTTGCGAAGATTAAGGCGTCGGGTGCCGACACGGTGATTACCGGCAACTGGGGTCAGGATATCGCGCTTCTACTGAAAGCGGCTGCTGACGCAGGTCTCCAGACTGATTGGTATACTTATTACGCTGGCGGCTCCGGTGGTCCGACCGCAATCAAACAAACCAACCTCAACCATCGCGTATTTGCTGTTGGCGAGGGTATTCCGAACCTCGGCTATGAACCGGCAAATCAGTTCGAGAAAGCGTTTCGGGCGAAATACAAGACAGATGGAACCTCAGGGACCAACTTGAGTCTCTTCTATCCGCGCGCTGTCAATGAGATGCGCATGCTCGCGGCCGCGATCAATAAGTCGAAGTCGACCGAACCCGCGAAAATCGGCGGTGCGCTCGAAGGCATGAAGTTCGAAGTTTATAACGGTGGCGAGGGTTATATGCGCGCGGATGACCATCAGTTCATCCAGCCGCTATATATTGCCTCGTTTGGAGAGCGAAGCGCGAAAGAGCCTTTCGATGAGGAGGGGACCGGCTGGGGCTGGAAGCTAGCGGGCAAGATCGAAGCGGCCAATACCGTTCTTCCAACTACCTGTAAAATGAGCCGTCCGGCCAGCTAATACGAGGATATTTTCGCCCGGCCGCTATAACTGGCGGCTGGGCGTTTATTTTTCCAAAAAAAGACGAAAGAAAATCGAATCCGAATTTGGGTGGATCGCCGTGCTAGAATTGGTTCTCGTTTCGACGCTTAACGGCGTGCTCTATGGCATGCTCCTCTTTCTGATGGCGAGTGGCCTCACGCTGATTTTTAGCATGATGGGTGTTTTGAATTTCGCGCATGCGAGTTTCTACATGCTCGGTGCTTTCTTCGGATTTCAGATCAGCCGCTATGTCGGTTTTTGGACGGGCTTAATTCTCGCGCCGCTGCTAGTTGGTGTAATTGGCGCGCTGATTGAGCGTTATGGGTTGCGCAACGTTCATCGTCACGGCCACGTAGCAGAGTTACTATTTACGTTCGGCCTAGCTTTTGTGATCGAGGAACTGGTGCAAATGATCTGGGGTAAGTCACCTGTCGACTATCGGATCCCATCATTGCTCGATTTCAGCGCATTCACGATTTTCTCAACTAATTATCCCGCCTACAAAATGTTCATGCTGCTGTTCGCGATTGTAATCTTCATCGTGCTTTTGCTGGTGTTAACTCGCACCCGAGTTGGGCTCATTATTCAGGCCTCGCTTACTCATCCGCGCATGGTGGGGGCACTCGGACATAACGTGCCGCGCATTTTTATGATGGTGTTCGGTTTCGGTTGCGCGTTGGCGGCGGTGGCAGGGGTTATCGCTGGCCCCGCGCTTGTTACCCAATCCAATATGGCGGCTTTGCTCGGACCAATCTTGTTCGTCGTGGTCGTCGTCGGCGGCCTTGGATCGCTATCGGGTGCTTTCGTTGCGTCTCTTTTGATAGGCTTGCTGCAGACTTTCGCGATCGCGATTAATCTTTCACTTTCCGACATCTTCGGATATTTTGGTATTCACTCCAATCCGATGCCGTTTTTGAATGATATCTGGCGCGTAACCGTCGCGCAGATCGGGCCCATTCTTCCGTATCTTCTGCTCGTGCTAATTTTGATTTTCCGACCTACCGGCTTAATGGGAACCCGCGACACATGAGTGAAAGGGCGCAAGGCGTCGCTCTTTCACGTGCTTCGTCTGGCGCGGTGAAGCTCTTGCGTGCTTACGGTACTTGGATCGTAGCGTTCGCGCTCATCTTTGTCTTACCCAAGATTTTCACGTCGAGTTTCTCGTTTACGATGATGAGTCTGATGGGAATCAGCATCATCTTTGCGCTTTCATACAATATGCTACTGGGCCAGACCGGTATGCTGTCGTTCGGTCACGCGGTCTATTACGGACTTGGAGGGTTTCTAGCGGTTCACATGATGAATGCGATCGCACAAAACGGTATTCCGATTCCGTTGCCGTTTATTCCGCTTATTGGTGGTATTACGGGCCTGATTTTCGGTATTATCTTCGGATCGGTTTCTACCCGCCGCGGAGGCACCGCCTTCGCGATGATTTCGCTCGGTCTTAGCGAGCTCGTCGCCTCCTGCGCGTTGATCCTCAGAAGTGTTTTTGGGGGTGAGGAAGGCATCACTACAGACCGCACGAAGCTCCTTCGCGTTTTTGACCTCAATTTCGGATCACAGTATCAAGTGTATTATCTGATTGCTTTTTGGTGTTTGCTTTGCATGGTTGCAATGTATGCGCTGACGCGGACGCCGTTCGGTCGCATGTGTAATGCTGTCCGTGACAATTTTGAGCGTTCCGAATTTATTGGATATAATGCGCAGCTCGTTCGCTTTATTGCATTTTGTATCTCGGGATTTTTTGCCGGTATTGCCGGTGCACTCGCGGCGATTAATTTTGAAATTGTAAATTCAAGTTATGCTGGCGCGGCTCAGTCGGGTTCGGTTTTGCTTGCGACATTCATCGGTGGCATCGGCAGTTTCATCGGTCCAATACTCGGTGCGGTCGTCGTGACCTATCTGCAATTGATGCTGAGCGACATCACGGAGATCTGGCAACTTTATTTCGGTCTTCTATTTGTCGGCATGGTAATGTTTGCACCGTTCGGTCTTGCCGGTATTTTGACGATGCATGTGCCGCTGTGGCGCGCTGGCACTATCTGGCGTGTGATACCGTCTTATGTTCTCGCTTTGGGAGCGGCGCTCATCTCGCTTGCGGGCGTAAGTTTGTTGGTCGAGCTCACCTATCATGTCAGTGTTAAAACTTCCAATGGACCGATGATGTCGTTCATGCATGTTCCTTTCAGCACATCTTCGTTCTTGCCATGGCTCTGCGCTGGTGCACTGCTCATTGTTGGTTATTTGCTTTGTAAATTGACTTGGCCGCGTGCGGAAAATGCCTGGAATGATGCGATGTCGACTGCGCGCGAACGAGGGAGCGAGGGATGAGTCTGGCAGCCCTCCAACTCAACGGCGTTGTTAAAAATTTCGGTAAGACCCAAATTATCCGTGGAGTGGATCTCACAATTGGTTCCGGCGAGCGGCATGCCATGATCGGGCCGAATGGCGCTGGAAAATCGACGCTATTCAATTTGATCAGTGGGCGCATGATGCCGACGACCGGAACAATTCTTATGCGTGGCGAAAATATCACCGGTCTTCGTCCCTATGAGATCAATCGGCGCGGTTTATCGCGCAGTTTTCAGGTCACAAATATTTTTCCAAAGCTTAGCGTCTGGGAAAACATTCGCTGTGCTATACTGTGGTCGATGGGTTACAAATATTCTTTCTGGCACGGTATCGACAAGCTTGCGGATGTGCGAGAGCGCACCGAGAAAATTCTCCGACAGATTAATTTGCTCGATCGGCGAAATCTCCCAGCAGGCGTTTTGACCTATGCCGAACAACGTGCGCTTGAAATTGGAATTACGATCGGTGGCGGAGCAGAAATCATCTTGCTCGATGAACCGACGGCGGGCATGAGCGTTGCTGAAGCAGAATATGCAGTAGGTTTGATCAAACGGCTGAGCGAGGGCTGTACGCTTTTAATCATCGAACATGACATGAGCGTGGTATTCAATCTTGCTGATCGCATCTCCGTGCTCGTCTATGGTAAGGTGATCGCTTCCGACGAGCCGGCCAGGATTAAGGCTAATCGCGCGGTGCAGGAAGCTTATCTTGGGACTGCGGCGTAATGTTAGATGTCGAGGATCTTCATGCCTATTACGGCAAGAGCCATATTCTTCAGGGTGTGAATCTGCGCGTAAATGATGGTGAAATCGTTAGTATCCTTGGACGTAACGGCGTGGGTCGTTCGACGACATTAAAAGCGATCATGGGCGATGTACCACCGCATGGCTCGATCATGTTCAAGGGCAAGCCGATCGCAGGGATGCGACCTTATGAAGTCGCGCAATGCGGCCTAGGTTACGTTCCCGAGGACCGTCAGATTTTTCCCACGCTCACAGTCGAGCAAAATCTTCTGCTCGGCGTAAAAGGTGGCCGTAACGCCACCCGCTGGGGTCTCGACGACACATATACGCTCTTTCCCGTGCTGAAGGAGCGGTCCGATACGGTGGCTGGGGTTCTGTCCGGAGGCGAACAGCAGATGCTCACAATTTGCCGGACGTTGATGGGCGACCCCGATCTCATCATGATCGATGAGCCGACCGAGGGCTTAGCACCTCAGATGGTGGAGCGCATTGCGACGCTTCTACAGAGTATCTCTGAGCGGAAAATTTCGATTCTGCTCGTAGAGCAGAAACTCACGATTGCAGTGAGAATTTCACATCGCCTTTATGTGATGGGCCATGGTCGCATGGTATTCGAAGGGAGTCCTGCGGACCTGCGCGCTAATGAAGCGGTCCGGCGCGAATGGCTGGAGGTTTGATGGCCGGTTGATGTTGTCGTTGCGATGCCACTTATTAATGCGCCAAATGTAGTGCTGATTATTTTTACCAATCTCGTAAGGTAAACGGTTTGTCACCTCTATAGCTCGTATTTTACTAGCGCGCCGCAAGAAATATCCATCGAAGTTATTTAGGTTGCCGGGACACAATTTCTCGAACGTGGCCCGATGCTTTCGTTCATTCGTCGACCCCAACGTAAAGAGCAGTTGCCGGACGAAATCTACGTATCGCTCGTAGATTCGCTGTATCATAATTCTTTTGCAATGCTTGCTGGAGCGTTTGGCACAGCTCTCACTGCTTTGCTCACAGCGTGGAAGACTGACGAACTAATTCTGTGGTTTTGTGCGATCGGAATTGGGCTTACTGGTGCGGTACGCGCACTGGATATGCATGTTTATCAGAAACTCCGACCTCAAACTGCGGACGCAATTTGGAAGTGGGAAATTCGCTATGCAATAGGAGCGGGAATTTTCGGACTATGGCTTGGGTTGTGGTGTTTTTTTGGTCTCACTGCTACTTCGGACGAAGCTGTTCATCTAATGTGTACGGCGGCTACAATTGCTTACGCGGCTACGGGAGCAGGAAGAAATTGTGGACGACACTATATCGTCGTTCTGCAATTTATTACGGCGATTGGTCCGCTTGCGCTTGCCTTTTTATTCAGAGGTGACTGGTATTTTTCTGGTCTCGCGTTTTTCAGCATTTTTCTCTTTGTCGGATTGAAGGGTATTTCATATACCCTTTACGAAACTATTTTGAAGGCACTAAATGCCACGCGGGATGTGACCTTGCTTGCAAGTCGCTTCGATACGGCGCTAAACAACATGCCACATGGTCTGTGCATGTTCGATGCAGAAGGCAGACTGGTTGTATCGAATAGCCGTCTTGCCGAGCTTTTCGGCATTGATAATACGTTTCTGCAGAAAGATGTAACGGTTTGGGAGCTTCTCTACAAATGCGTGCAGATCGGCTTGATGACCGAATACGGTGCCGAGCGTGTTGCGTTGCAATTTGAAACGCATCTGGCGGATAGAAGCACGGGCTATATAGCCTCAGAAACGGAGGATGGCCGGACCTTCGCGTTTACGTTTCAGCCGATGGAAAACGGCGGTTCGGTGGTGCTGGTCGAGGACATTACTGAACGTAAAAACGCAGAAGCCAAGATCAGCCACATGGCGCGCTACGACGCGCTCACGGGCCTACCGAACCGTACTTATTTTCGCGATCAGATCGACAAGATACTCGCCGCGACACGGCATAGCGGCAAGTCCTGCGCGGTTCTATTTATTGATCTCGATCAGTTCAAGCAGATCAACGACACACTTGGCCATCCGTGCGGTGATCAGTTGTTGTGCGCGGTCTCCGATCGAATGCGAAAGATCGTCCGCAACACGGACGTTATCGCCCGCTTCGGCGGCGACGAATTTGTTGTGTTTCAATCGCCAATTAAGCACCCATTGGAAGCGGCGGCGCTCGCAAGAAATATCGTCAAACGGCTGGAAGAGCCATATGAGATCGAAGGCCATAACGTCGTAATCGGTGCCAGCATCGGCATCGCTATTACACCAAGTGAATCAATTAGCGCAGACCATCTTTTGAAAAATGCCGACATGGCGCTTTATCGGGCGAAGTCTGACGGTCGTGGTACATGGCGTTTCTTCGAGCCGGACATGGCGGTGAAGGCGCAGGCACGTCGCCAACTCGAACTTGATCTAAGAAACGCGCTTGAGAATAATATCTTGAAGCTTTTCTATCAGCCGCTGGTTAATATCAAAACACAACGCATTTCAACCTGCGAAGCTTTGCTACGCTTCCCACATCCGGAACGTGGTATGATTCCGCCTTCCGAATTCATCCCAATTGCCGAGGAGATGGGCTTAATCATTGACATCGGAAAATGGGTCTTGCGGCACGCTTGCATCGAGGCCGTACAGTGGCCAGAGGGGGTAAGGCTCGCTGTCAATCTCTCGCCGATTCAATTCAGGCGCGGCGATGTTGTACGCGATGTTAAGGAAGCCCTGGAAGCGGCGGGACTTGCGCCGAACAGGCTTGAAGTGGAGATAACAGAATCTGTGCTGCTGCAGGATACGCCATCAACGCATACTGCGCTCAATCAATTGAGAGAGCTTGGTGTACGGATTTCGCTCGATGATTTCGGGACCGGATATTCGAGCTTGAGCTACCTGCACAGTTTCCCGCTGCAAAAAGTGAAGATCGATCGCTCGTTCCTGGAGGGTCTTGGCAGCAGCGATCGACCCGTGACACTCCTGCACGGTGTCGCGAGGCTTTCCGCAGAACTAGGCATGTCGGTGGTCGTCGAAGGCATCGAGACTGAGGAGCAGCTCGCGTTGATCGTAGTCGAGGAAGGGATCGAAGAGGCGCAGGGCTATCTTTTCAGCCCACCGATTCCAGGCCGTCAGATTCGCAAGCTATTGGCTGCAAGTTCTACGGTAATCCGTCAAGTCGCATAATCGTTAACGACTTATCGCTTTATCCTTGGAGCGAGCTGTATTTTCCAAGCCCACACAACAGAAGTCGCAACGAGAGATGGCTTGCTTGCTGGCTTTCTTTGCAAGATTAAGGTTAATGAACCAATAATTTTGCATTTGCATTAACGGAGCATTAACCTAATTTAATCGGACGGGGCCATCGTCTGATTGAATAGGGGTGCGCGTAATGAATGCGGTAGCGGCTCCGGCTGTAGCGCCGGGTTTTTCTGAGCGCATATCAAGTCTTCTGGAACGCGTCGATTACCGGTTGATGGAATCTGACGCTGATCGCGAGGAGGTTTTTCGCCTTCGCTACAAAGCATATACGCGCGAAGGGGCGATTGTGCCAAACCTAGCGAAAAAGTTTTCGGATAGTTTTGATGATGCTGATAACTCTTGGACAATAGGCCTTTATATTGACGGTGAAATTGCAAGCTCGATGCGAATTTGCATTTCGTCACCGCAAAATCCGCTAACTCCCGCTGTTCAGGCATTTCCGGATTTGCTCGAGTCTAAAGTTGAGCGTGGCAAGATCATAATGGACTCAAATCGGTTTGTCGCCGACCCGGATCTTGCACGAATCTATGCGGGGTTGCCTTATCTCAGTATACGGCTCGCTTATTTAGGAGGAATATATTTTGAAGCTGATCTTGTTACCGCAACCGCTCGTCATGAACACCAGGCTTTCTACAAACGGAATTTTGGGTTGGAGCCGCTTTGTGATCCGAGGCCATATCCTACGTTGACTAAACCGTTATCGCTCATGATGGCCGACTGTGCTTCTGTGCGGAAAAAAATTCTGGCGCGGTATCCTTATTTCCATTCCACGCATTTCGAGCGAAGGATGTTGTTCGAACGGTACGTCCCTCCGAGGACGGCAACTATGCTGAAATCGAAACTGCCGTCGGCCAATTTGAACGACATTCCGCTCGCTGACGAAACTGCGGTTTTGCGTCGCTAATACGATCTTTGGAGCTTGATTTATCTGCGGGCTTTTAGAGCCTGCGTAATTCTTGATTGGTTCGGTTCATTCCGTCTAAAGCCAAGATGTTGTGCATGTGGCTAATATTTCGGACCGATACTCATAGGCGAGGGTTGTGACGCCGAAGCGGTTAATGCTTAATGATAATCGGTGCAGTTCGAGCGATCGCCCATGAGGAAAGGCAATGTCCAAGAAGATCAAAGTATGGGGACGTCTCTCGTCTTCCAACGTGAAGAAGGTCATGTGGCTCGCAGACGAGCTGGAGCTCAACGTGGAGCGGATCGATGCCGGTCGCCAGTTCGGCGTGGTCAATACACCAGCCTATAAGGCCCTTAACCCGAACTCTAGAGTGCCGACGATTGAGGACGGCGATTTCGTTTTGTGGGAATCGAACTCCATCATGCGTTATTTCTGCATGAATTACGGCGGTGAGGCATTTTATCCGTCTGACCCCTCAACGCGCGCTGATATCGATCGCTGGCTCGATTGGTCTTTATCTGTAGTGGTACCATTCGAAAGTCCGCTATTTTTTGATACTATCCGCACGCCGCCCGAGCAGCACGATAGAACGGCAATTGCAACGATGGGCGAAAAAACCACTAGCATTTATTGCATTCTCGACGAGCATTTGAAGACTCGCCAATATCTGGGCGGAGAACACTTCTCTATCGCCGACCTCGGGCTTTCCATTTTTGTGGACCGCTGGCTACGCAATCCTTTTTTTAATGAGCGGCCGGAGCTTAAATATCTAGCCGTCTGGCATACGCTAATTCGTCCGCGGCCTGGCTTCCAGAAATTTGTGGATGTTCCTCTTGAATAGCGAACATCGCTAAACCAATAACAAAACTGCGCCGAGCCTTTAGTATGGCACAGTGAATCGTTTTGAGGAGAATACCGTATGAATATTCTTACGATTTGCGGCAGTTTACGGAAAGGCTCCTTTAACCGCATGCTGATGAATGCTCTGCCCGCTCTTTCACCCTCAAGCATGAAATTCAAGGAAGCCCCGACCTTCGATGGGTTCCCATTGTATAACTCCGACCTGCATTCAGACGGAAAGTTTCCCTCGCCAGTGACCGTACTTGCGGACGCGATTCATGCTGCTGACGGTGTGATTATCATTACGCCTGAGTATAATTATTCTATTCCTGGCGCGCTCAAAAACGCGATCGATTGGGTTTCACGGCTCAAGGATCAGCCCTTTAAGGACAAAGCGGTGGCGATTCAGTCGGCATCAATGGGTCCGCTCGGCGGCTCACGCATGCAATATCATTTACGAACGAGCATGGTGTTTCTCGGCGCCTTTTCATTCAATACGCCAGAAATTTTTGTTGGGCAGGCTCAGAATAAATTTAGCGATAAAGGCGAGTTGACGGACACCGTGACAAAGGATTTCATCAAGAAGCAGCTTGAGGGCTTTGAAAAATTCATCGAGCGGGTCAAGGCATAACCATAATTTGGTATTGAGAAAGACTATTCGGTGCTCTTGCAGCGGATCGCTTAATAGAAATATCCCCTGGATTGTTTGGACGCGTGTTCACTTTCCATTAGTGCGTAAGCTAACGCATTCTCCTGATGAATGAGGCCCATTGACATAAGGGGCGCTCCGGACGCTGTCTAATCAGGCGTTGGCGGCGCGCCGTTCACTGAATTGCATTTGGTAGAAAGCGTAATATCGACCTCGGCGCGCGACAAGCTCGTCATGACGACCGCTTTCGACTACGCGTCCATTTTCGACAACGAGAATACGATTGGAAGAAATCACGGTTTGCAGACGATGGGCGATCACGAGCGTCGTGCGCGAGACCTTAAGTGCGTCGAGTGCGCGCTGAACCATCAATTCGGATTCCGAATCGAGTGCTGCGGTTGGCTCATCGAGCAATAAGATCGGAGAGTTTTTCAGAAAGGCGCGGGCAATCGCGATACGTGCACGCTGGCCACCTGAGAGTTGCATACCATGTTCGCCGACGGAAGTATCATAACCGGAGCCGAAGCTCAGAATGAAGTCATGAGCATGCGCGGCCTTAGCAGCGGCCACAATTTCGGTCTCGCCTGCATCGGGGTGACCGAGCGCGATATTATCGCGGATCGTACCCGAAAACAGAAATACATCCTGACTCACATAGGCGATCGCATCCCGCACGGAGCGGCGCGAAACATTGGCGATGTCCTGTCCGTCGATGAGAATCTTACCTGCCTGCGGGTCGTAAAAGCGATCGATCAAACCCATGATGGTCGATTTTCCGGCGCCCGACAGTCCGACGAGTGCAGTTGTCTCGGCTGGCTCGGCCACCATAGAGAAGCGGCGCAAGACCGGCTCACCTGCGCGATAGCCGAATTCAACATCGCGGAATTCGATCTTTCCCCGATCGACCTTGAGTGTGGGCAAATCGGCCGGCTCGCGTTCGACGGGCTTGCTGTCAATGATCTCGAACAGATAGCGGACGTAAACGAGATTCGCAGCCAAATCGATATTAATTCGCGCAAGACGCTTGGCTGGATCATAAGCAAGCAAGAGCGCCGTTATCACCGAGAAGAATTCGCCCGGCATCCGGCCCCCCTTCAGTACACTGAGGCCCGCATACATCACGGCACCAGCGACCGCGAAACCGCCCAACATCTCCATCAGGGGACTTGAGCGGGCGCTTACGCGTACCCATTTATTCATAGCCTGTTCGACGTCACCGATGTGCGCACTCATGCGTCTACGCAACATATCTTCGAGATTGAATGACTTCACCATGCGGATTCCTAGAATCGTCTCCTGCATAGTGTGAAGAATCTTTCCAGAGCTGACGAATTGCCGCTGCACGATCTTGCGCGTGCGCCGAATGAGCGAGCGCACGCCGCCGACGGCAATAGGAAGTGCAACAAGACAAATGAACGCCAAGAAAGAGTCTTGAATGATCATCACCGTGACAAGGCCGATCAGCGAAAGCAGATCGCGACCGACCGTTGTGATGATGATTTCAAGAATGGCGCGGGCACCAGCGGCACCAGAGTTTAGGCGGTTGAGAAATTCTGCCGAATGGCGTTCGGCAAAAAAAGGAATGCCTTGCATCAGCAGATTGTCGTAGAGCTTATTCTGATAGCCGGCAATGATGCGATTGCCGATTTTTCCGAGCGTAACGGCCTGGCCGTAAGCCGAGAATCCTTTGATTGTTGCAAGCCCGATGAGTGTGCCGCCTAGGGCCCAGATCGCCCAGACGCTGCCTTCGACGAAAATTTTATTGATGACATCCTTCATCAGATACGCGGAGAGCGAAGTCGAGGCCGCGACCAGAAACATGAACACGAAAGCGAGTGCATAACGATGTGCGTAAAGGCGTCCGTCGGTAGTTAGTAGGCGCGGAATTATGACGCGTGCATCCTCGCCGAGGATCCCGGATAGGCGATGCTTGATGCGCTCGATCAACATGACGGGTGCGTGCGGGATTGAGCCGGTTTTCGTCGTAATGTCAATGGTCTAGGGCCATTGCATGGGAAAGGGTGCCTCATTTTCGGTTGAGAATCGCTTTTAATTCAACGCGAAACTCATTCGCGAGATCGCCGCGCGCGAGCGCGTAGGCGACATTGGCGGAGAGAAATCCGATTTTGGAACCGCAGTCGAATGTGCGGCCATCAAAATCGAAACCGTAAAAGGGTTGCGATTTCGAAAGTGCAATCATGGCATCTGTGAGCTGGATCTCTCCGCCCGCACCGCGCTCCTGTTTCTGAAGATGATCGAGAATTTCCGGCTGCAAAACGTAGCGGCCTGTGATGATGCGATTCGAAGGAGCCTTGCCCTTGGCCGGCTTCTCGACCATCTCGGTGATTTTGAACGCGTTGCCCTTGCGTTCGCCCATGCCGACGACGCCGTACATGTGGGTGCGGTCGTCCGGAACTTCCTCAACCGCCATCAAATTCGTCTTGTTGCCCAACGATTCGTAAGCTTCAATCATCTGCGCCAGGCACGACTTTTTTGCCTGTACGAGTACGTCGGGAAGCAGCAGCGCAAAAGGCTCGCGTCCGATCATTTCGCGCGCACACCAGACTGCATGGCCAAGTCCAAGCGGCGATTGTTGGCGGATAAAACTTGCAGCACCAGCGCCGGGCAGGTCGCGTTCCAATAACTCAAGCTCAGTTTTCTTGCCGCGTTCTTTCAACGTTTGCTCGAGTTCGTACTGTCTATCAAAATGGTCCTCAATTACACCTTTGTTTCGCCCGGTGACAAAGATGAAATGTTCGATGCCCGCCGCGCGGGCTTCGTCTACCACGTATTGAATCAGGGGGCGGTCAACTACCGTCAACATTTCCTTGGGCATCGCCTTGGTCGCGGGCAGAAAGCGGGTTCCGAGACCGGCGACGGGGAAAACGGCCTTGCGAATCTTGGGCATTACAATCTCTATTGCTTGCGGGCGGGAAGATTCGACGCTTCTATGTCGCGTCCTGAGTGGCTTGGCAAATCGGATGGGTAACGGAATTAACGATGAACGGCCCTATTATCGTTTTCGGCGCGCGCGGCCAGGTCGGCCGTGAACTGGTGTCGCTCGCAACCGCGCGCGGAGTGCCAATAGTGGGCCTTTCGCGGCTTGATGCCGACATCACGAATGAGACAACCGTGCGTGCAGCGTTCGACGTGCATCGCCCAATCGTTGCGGTAAATACTGCCGCATACACTTCGATCGATCGCGCAGAACGCGAGCCCGAACTCGTAACGGCAGCAAATCTGATGGGCCCCGCTATACTCGCAAGCATCTGTGCAAATCTTAATGTTCCATTGATCCATCTTTCATGCGATTATGTATTCAATGGGGCGAAAAAAACCGCCTACGTGGAAAGCGACAAAGTCGGACCGCTTAACGTTTATGGTCGGAGTAAAGCGGATGCGGAAGCGAAGATCCGCGAGTTACTTCCGCGGCACGTGATTTTACGGACATCGATGATTTATGGCGCACACGGCCGGAATTTTTTGCGCAATGTGCTGAAGCTCGCTTCCGAGCGAGAAGAACTACGCATGGTCGGCGATCAGATCGGCTGTCCGACGGCAACCGTCGATATTGCGGAAGCGATCCTCGCGGTCGTTCGTAAACTCAGCACTGACGCGAAAACATCCGGTACATTTCATTTTGCGGGAACAGGCGCCACGAGCTGGTTTGGTTTTGCGTCTGAGATTGTGCAACGGCAAGCGATTTTCACCGGCCGCACGCCGAAGGTCGTCGAAATCAAGCTTTCAGAATATCCGACATCAGCTAGCCGACCGCTGAATTGTGAGCTAGATAGTTCCAAGTTCAAACAGGTGTTCGGCTACGCCGCGGTGCCGTGGCAGCATCGCGTAGCTGAGATCGTGGCAGCGGTGATTGCAAATGCGAACCGGAAAACGGCACAGGCCGCCACTCCTGCTACCATTACGGCAAAATAGCGCACTCAAACCCCCGTTGGTCGACGACCGATACTCGTGTAGCGAAAGCCTTTCGCCGCCATTTCTTCTGGGCGATAGATGTTACGAAGATCGACGATGATGGGTGACTTTAATTCTTTTTTCAGACGGTCGAGATCGAGCGCACGGTAAGAATCCCATTCAGTGACAATGACGAGCGCATCGGCGTCTTTCGCCGCGTCATAGGGGCTCTTCGTCATTTCGATGCCAGGAAGGGCTTTCGCGGCCTCGCTCATCGCCTGTGGATCGTGCGCGATAATTTTCGCGCCCTTGTCCCTTAACGCGGGAATAATCACAAGACTCGGCGCGTCGCGCAGATCGTCAGTGTTCGGCTTGAAGGCGAGACCGAGGACCGCGATTGTCTTGCCGCTCACTGAATCACCAAGCGCGGCGACGATCTTGTCCACCATCGCGCGTTTGCGCGCCGCATTAACGGCGACGACGGCTTCGACGATTCTGATTGGCGCACCTGCATCTTGCGCCGTCTTCATCAATGCCGTTGTATCTTTCGGAAAGCACGAACCGCCATAGCCTGGCCCCGCGTGCAAAAATTTTGACCCGATACGATTGTCGAGGCCAATGCCGCGCGCGACCTGTTGTACGTCGGCGTCGACTTTTTCGCATAGGTCCGCGATTTCATTGATGAAAGTGATCTTGGTCGCGAGGAATGCATTCGCGGCGTATTTGATAAGTTCCGCTGTGCGACGTTCTGTGAACAAAATCGGTGACGCATTGAGATAAAGCGGCCGATAAACGTCGATCATGACCTCGCGCGCGTGTGCGTCTTCCGCGCCGATCACGATGCGGTCGGGCCGCTTGAAGTCCCCAATCGCGGCGCCCTCGCGCAAAAATTCGGGGTTTGAAACGACGGCAAATTCACCCCTTGGTTTTTGGTCGCGGAATATTTTTTCGACTTGGTCGCTAGTGCCGACTGGTACGGTGGATTTGGTGACGACAACCGTATAGCCGCTGATGGCGTTCGCGATTTCTTTGGCGACGCCGAACACGTAACTTAAATCCGCGTGCCCGTCGCCGCGACGTGACGGAGTACCGACCGCGATGAAAACGACCTCGGCGCCTTTCACGGCGGCCGCGAGATCGGTTGTGAATTTCAGGCGTTGTTCCTTGACGTTTCGCTCGACTAGTTCGTCGAGACCCGGCTCGAAGATAGGCATCTCGCCGCGTTCCAGCGACGCGATTTTCGTCGCATCCTTGTCAACGCAAATGACCTGATGTCCGAAATCGGCGAAGCAAGCCCCGGAAACGAGGCCCACGTAACCGGTGCCGATCATAGCAATGCGCATGAATATTTTCCTGTGATTTGTCGGGGTTTCGCACGCCGCGCGAGAGCGGGCAAGCGCCTGAAATTTTCAGGGTTACTCGGTGGCAGTACGGGAGCTTTGTAACTTATTTTCCCATGCAAGTGCATGGGAGGCAATCGTCGCCAGATCGTCGTGCTTCGGTTGCCAGCCAAGCGTCGTTCGAATCTTGTCGGCGCGGGCGACGATCGCCGCCGGGTCACCGGGGCGGCGCGGAGAAATCTCCACCGGAAAATCCTTGCCTGAAAGGCGCTTTAAAGTTTCGATCACTTCGAGCACCGAATAACCGCGGCCATAGCCACAATTGAGTACGAGATTTTCGCGGCCCGCGCGAAGATGTTTTAACGCATCGAGATGAGCGGCAACTAGATCGGTTACGTGTATGTAATCACGCACGCAAGTTCCGTCGGGTGTCGGGTAGTCGTTGCCAAAGACTTGCATACGATGGCGTTTGCCAACAGCTGTCTCACACGCAACCTTAATCAGGTGTGTGGCGTTCGGCGTCAATTGCCCGGCGCGGCCTTGGGGATCCGCGCCCGCGACATTGAAATATCGTAGCGCCACATACGAGAGACCGTGCGCGGCCGATACGTCGCGCAGCATCCATTCGCTGACGAGTTTCGATGAGCCGTAAGGCGACATCGGCGCGAGCTTTGCTGCTTCGCTTACCGGATTTTCCTCTGGTGCACCATAAACGGCAGCCGTGGATGAAAATACGAAGTGCTTCACGCCCGTGCCAACAACTGCAACGAGCAGCGCGCGAGTCTTAACGGTGTTCGCTAAATAGTAGCCAAGTGGATCGGCAACTGACTCTGATACGACGATGCGTGCGGCCAAATGAATTACGGAATCGATCTTGTGAGCGGCGATCAGATCGGACACGAGAGTCTCATCGGCGACATCGCCGACAATCAACTGGGCTTTGGGATGGACCGCGCGCTTGAAGCCGGTTGAGAGATCATCGAGCACGACAACGTCTTCGCCCGCATCAATGAGGGCAAGCACCATGTGGCTGCCGATATAACCGGCGCCACCTGTGACCAGCACAGCCATGAACACGCTCCGGAGCGATTAGCATAATCCTAACTGAAGAAAGTGACCGATCTGTCTTTAAATGAGGGTTAATTGCCTTTACCGACGCTACAGTGCGCGATCATGCAGGCTTTTTCGAACGTTCAACCAACCGCGTGGTGCTACGCTCCGGAAGCGTCTCGACGATAATGACTTCGCCACCCTCGGCTTCGACAATTTCATGACCGACCACTTGTTCGCGCTTGTAGTCTCCACCTTTGACGAGCACTTGCGGTTTGACGCGGCGAATGAGCTCGATCGGCGTATCCTCATCAAACACCACAACGAGATCGACGGCTTCGAGAGCGGCGAGCACCTCTGCCCGCGCGATTTCATCTTGTATAGGGCGGGTCGGCCCTTTCAGACGACGTGCGGAACCATCGCTATTAAGACCCACGACTAGCCGGTCACAGGCAGCACGCGCACGGGCGAGCACTTTTAAGTGTCCCGGATGAATGAGATCGAAGCAGCCATTGGTGAATCCGATGCGCAGACCCGCTCGGCGCCACTCGTCGAGCCGCTCGTCAACGATTCTTGGATCGCGCGCGATCTTTTCATCATGGGCGCGCAACGCGCTTGGTATGAGCACGGCGCGCATTTCGATCAAATTGACGGCCGCGGTGCCGCGCTTGCCGATAACCACGGCGGCGGCTGCATTGGCGGCACGCGCTGCCGCCTCTATCTCGGCCCCCATCGCGAGCATTGCGGCAAGCGTTGCAACAACCGTGTCGCCAGCGCCGGAAACATCACGCACTTTCACCGGATGCGATGGAATATGGAGCTGGGCGCCTTTGGCAGTGACTAGAGTCATGCCATCTTCGCTACGCGTAACCAGCATCGCATCGAGCTCGGCGGAGACGATCAGTTCGGCCGCTGCCTTCACGAGATCGTCGTTTTTGTGGACATCGCGATGAGCAGCGCGCGAGAGTTCGGCACGGTTCGGGGTGATGAGAGTTGCATTCTTATAGGCGCGGTAGTCTTCGTTTTTAGGGTCGACGATGACGGGTTTTCTCGCCTTGCGCGCTGCAGCGATGATTGTCCCAATGATGTGAGGTGTCAGCACACCCTTGCCGTAATCGGAAATCACGACCGAACCGCAGGAGGGCAGTGCTTTCAATGAGGCCGTCAGAATTTCTTCTTGGCAGTGAAGGGACAGTGGATGGCTCTCTTCCCAGTCCGCGCGCAAAAGATGGGTCGAATGATGATCGGAAACGAAACGCATCTTTTGCGTGGTGGGGCGCTCGACGTCGATCGCAAGCTCGGCGTCAATCTGACCACCGGTCATGCCGAAAGTCGCCGCGAGCGTCCGTCCGGCGGCGTCGTCGCCGACGGCGCTGACGAGAATGCAGCGTGCACCGAGGCCCGCGATATTTAGCGCGACGTTGCCGGCGCCACCAGGCGTAGTTTCCTCCCGCTTCACCGCGATCACAGGAGCAGGTGCTTCCGGTGAAATGCGGTCGACATCGCCATAAACAAATTTGTCCAGCATTAGGTCGCCTACAACCAGTACCGTCTGTTTCGAAAGTTCGGCCAGGCGCTTTTCGTAATCGAACATTAACAATCTTTCAGCGATAGGGATCGGGGCGGTCGAGATACTGTTTTACATAGTGCTCAACGGACGCTTCGAGAGGCATAAACGCCGCACGGTAACCTGCCGCGCGTAAACGCTCCATCCTCGCTTCTGTGACATACTGATAGCGACCAGAAAGCTCTTTCGGCATATCGATATATTCGATTTCGGGCTTGCGACCCAGCGACTTTAGCATCGCAGTCATCATATCCTTGAAACTTCGTGCTTTGCCGGTGCCGACATTATAGATACCGGATATTCGCGGATGATCGAGCAACCAGGTCACAATCTTCGTAGCGTCTAACACATAAATAAAATCGCGGCGCTGATCGCCATCGGCAATACCGGGCCGGTCGGATCTGAACAAGCGAACGGGCTTCCCCATTTTCGCGGATGGAAACACCTTCGCGAGCACGCTCTGCATATCGCCCTTATGGTATTCGTTCGGGCCGAAGACATTAAAAAATTTCAAGCCGGCCCATTGTGGTGGCATTGTGCCAGCGGTATGCGCGCGCTCGACAAGGGCGAGATCGAAACGGGCTTTGCTTCTGCCGTAAAGGTTGAGCGGCTTCAGTTTTGCGAGCGCCTCGGGCGAGTCATCATCAGAGAAGCCCTGATCGCCATTGCCGTATGTCGCGGCAGAAGAAGCGTAAATCAGCGGCGCTCTTGTCCGAGCGCACCATTCGACAAGTTTCATCGGCAGATCATAGTTCGTTGCCATGACCGCCTTTTCGTCGGTCGCGGTTGTCGACGAAATCGCACCCATGTGCAAGATGGCTTCCAGCTTGCGGCCGTCCAGCCAGCGAAACAAATCTTCTGGTGGCACGAGCTCTGCAATGCGGCGCTTCGTCAGATTTTTCCGTTTGCTGTCGTCGAGATGATCATTAACGGCAATATCGGTGAGACCGCGCTCGTTTAGGCTCGCGACCAGATTCGAGCCAATAAATCCGGCGCCGCCGGTGACCAAGATCATGCTTAATATCCAGTGTGTTTGTCATGCATCCTTTGCCGCAAGCCGGGCGTGCGCGCAATGGCAGTGAACTAGACACCCTTAATACCGAATGCTACGCGCTCGCACGTATCCGGAGCCCCGTATGGACGACGCCGACACTGCATACGCCAAGAAGCATCTCGCGGAATCGCAGGACGCTTTGGGCAAGGCAGCCAACGATGTAGGCTTCCTCGCGATCATCGAAAAGATTTCCGATGTGTTAACGGCTTCTTTGAAAGCTGGAGGTAAAATTCTGATCTGCGGCAATGGTGGAAGCGCTGCCGACGCTCAGCATATCGCCGCCGAACTCGTATCGCGCTATGAATTAGAACGTGCCGCCATGGCGGCAATCGCACTGACGACAGATACTTCGGCGCTCACGGCAATCGGTAACGACTACGGCTTTGATCATGTTTTTGAGCGACAGGTGCTGGCCCTCGGTAAAAAGGGCGACGTGCTTATTGCAATTTCGACTTCGGGCAAATCGCCGAACATTTTGCATGCGCTGGACGCCGCGAAGAAGAACGGCCTTGTGACGATTGGGTTTACTGGCGCAAAAGGTGGTGAAATGGTTTCGCGCTGTGATCTCGTGTTGCATTCGCCATCGGACAAGACGCCGGTGATTCAGCAGATTCACATTACCGCGGCGCATGTGATTTGTGGCCTGACCGAACGCCGCCTAGTCAAGCGTTGACACATGGTCGAACGTCCGCGACGTCCGGCTGTTTTTCTCGATCGTGATGGCGTTCTTAACGTCGATCATGGATATGTTTCGAGTCGCGTAAATTTTCAATGGATTCCTGGCGCGATCAAAGCGGTGAAGGCGTTGAACGATGCCGGCTATTATGTTTTCGTGGCCACTAATCAATCCGGGATCGCGCGCGGATTTTATACTGAACGCGAAATGCAGGCACTGCATGATTTTATGAACGCTGAATTCGCGCGTGCGGGTGCGCGGATCGATGACTGGCGCCACTGCCCCTTTCATCCGGATGGGACGGTCGCACAGTTCAAAAAATTATCCGACTGGCGCAAACCCAATCCCGGCATGATCTTAGATTTAATGAAAGTATGGCCGATCGATCGAGTGAGTAGCGTGCTGATCGGGGACAAGGAAAGCGACATGGAAGCGGCGCGTGCCGCGGGCATCAGGCCTTTGTGGTTTCGCGGAGGCGATCTGCTGGAGTTTGTGCGGGAGTTTCTGCTCGGCAGCGGTAGATCGATTCAATGATGGTGCACGTTACGGATGAGCGCCCGGTGCTGCTGGTGCCCTATGTCTGGATCGGCGACTTCGTGCGCTGCCATTCGGTGGTGAAAGTGTTGAAAAAACGCTGGCCGCATCGCCCGGTGGACATCTTGAGCTCAACGTTGTGCGCACCGCTCGCCGACTACATGCCGGACGTTCGCAGGGCCATTATTCACGACATTCCGCGCAGGCAATTGGCTTATGCGGAGCATGTACGGCTCGCCAAGAAATTGAAAGCGGAAAATTACGGTACTGCACTTATCATGTCGCGCAAATGGAAAGCGGCGTTGCCCGCTTATCTCGCGGGCATTCGTGAGCGCGTCGGTTTCGTTGGGGAGTTTCGTTACGGCCTGCTCAACGATGTGCGCTGGGGCGAGAAGAAACTGCCGCGCATGATTGACCGGTGTGCGGCGCTAGCGCTTCCGAAGGGCGCGAAACTGCCGAAGGAGTGGCCGTTACCGGAGCTTGTCATTCCTGAAGACGAGATTGCGGCATGGCGCGCCCGCGCGGGATTCAAGAATGAAGAACGCCCGGCCGCAGCGCTTTGTCCGGGCGCCGTCGGGCCGGGGAAGCGCTGGCCGGACCGGCACTATGCTGAACTCGCGCGTAGGCTTGGAGACGAGGGAATTGCCGTATGGATTGTCGGCGGCCCGAATGAAAAAGCGTCTGCTCAGATGATATGCAGTCGCGAAGACCGCTATGTGCGTGATTTCACTAGCAACGACTTGCGCAACGGCATTTTGCAGCTCGCGGCGGCGGATGTTATGGTCTCGAATGACTCCGGGTTGCTGCACGTCGCGGCGGCCATCGGTACACCAGCGGTTGGGTTATTTGGGCCGACGAGCCCTTGGCATTGGGCGCCGCTCAATCCGATTTCAGCCACCATCGAAGCGCCATGGCATAAGCCATGTCGTACCTGCAATAAAAACGATTGCAATGACATACGTCATCGCATGACTGAAGATGTCCCTGTCGACGAGGTGTTCGAGGCGGCACTGAAGGTGATAGACCGCTAACGCGCCCAGAGTTTTTCGTAGATCGCAAAAATTTCTTTCGCTTCACGCTCGATGTTGAAATGAGTCTCGACGCGCTTTCGTCCGGCGATGCCCATCGCTTTCGAGCGTTCTGGATCTTTCATTAAATCCTCAATTCGGTTCGTCAGCGCCCCCAAATTCTCAATGGGAACGAGAAAGCCGGTTTCTCCATCGATCACCATATGACGTGCTGCGCCCGCCAGCGTTGCAACAACCGGTGTTTCACTTGCCATCGCTTCGAGTGTGGTCAGGCCGAAACCTTCGTTGCGTTGCGGCCCCACGAAGATAGAAAGTCTCCGGAACCACAATGGCACTTCCTCAGGCGGAAGTTCGCCCAGAAAGAAAATACGATTGGAAAGCCCAGCGGCGGTGATCTTCGACTTGAGCGCGGCTTCATAAAGTCGGTCATCCTCGGTGGCGAGACCGACGACAACGGCGGTGAAGTCGGGGTAACGCGGCAACAAATCGAGCATTGTGGCGACGAACAGATCAGTGCCTTTTTGTCTGCGAATGCGCCCTAGCACCCCGATGCCGTACCGGCCGGGTAAACCCGTCTCGGCCCAAGCAGCTGCGCGGTCGACGGGCGGGCGATAACGCCGCAAGTCTACGCCATGTGTCACGATCGTCACTGGAAGGCTGACATATGACGCGGCTTCGGGCGACGGTGAGATCAGCGTGTCCATGCGCCGCATCAGGAATTTGGTGAAGGGCTGGTGATAGCGCTGCGCCGCGGATGTGAAGATCAAGCCGAGCTTCAACCCGAAAACATATTTGAGCAACAATCCTGCGATCATTTCGTTGTTGCGGCGCGCGTGCCAAATCCGAAATGGACGATTGAGTGGAAGCGAGCTGCGCAAACTAGCGATCTGACGTAGGGTGAGTTTGGGAACGTCTTTCAATTCGCCGGCGCCGACGATGGCTACCCGGCAAAGCCGGGCCATGACAGGCGCCAGCGCTAAAATGGTCGTAGTCACGCCTGAGTAGCGATAATGCAGGTTCGGATAAAGCACCTCGATACCCTTTGGGTCGAACAGCAGGGGCGGCTCGATTCTCGCCGGAAATGTTAGAGCGAGTTTAAATGATGCCGCTAACCGTTTGATCGTTCCGAGCATATTCCGAAGCTCCGGCAACCCGTTTTCCGCAGTGACCATCTCGATCGGTCTACGGCCCGCCGGGATCGCTATGTGCAACTTGGTCATCGTGAATACGGCTGTCGGGAAGTGCTTTCGTGCGTTGGTCGCCGCGCGCATGTGATGGAACACGTCGCCCATAGAGAAGGTATTGATGAATTGAATTTTGGTCATGAAATCGGGGTCGGACTTGACGGTGGCTGCGCGTCCGCATAGCCCCGTTGCCGGGCTTTGTGCAAGCTGACAGAGTTAACCTCAGAGGGAATCGCTATGGTTGTCACTCTCGCCTCGCTCAAAGTGAAGCTTTTCACCGATGGCGCCGACAAGACGCAGATCGTTGATATGGCGAAGCAGACGCATATCGCGGGCTTCACCACGAATCCATCACTGCTGAAGAAGGCTGGCGTGAAGGATTACGAATCCTACGCACGTGAGCTCGTGGCCGCGGTGCCCGACAGGCACATTTCATTCGAGGTCATCTCGGACGACATCGAGCAGATGGTCGCAGAGGCGCGCCTCATCACGACTTGGGGTGCGAATGTTTATGTAAAGCTCCCTGTCATAAACACGAAGGGCGAGCCGCTAATCGAAGCTATCCGCACGCTCTCTGGCGAAGGTGTAAAGATCAATGTCACGGTGATCACGACCGAGGAGCAGGCGAAGAAGGCGACCGCTGCACTTTCGAAAGGTCCTGGCGGCTGCGTTTCGGTATTTGTGGGACGTCTCACCGATCTCGGCATCGATTATGTCCCGCTTGTTACAACTGCCGTGCGTGAAGCGCGCGCTACCAAACAAGTGGAGGTCATTTGGGCATCTACACGCGAAGTATGGAATGTGATCGAGGCCGACCGCATGGGTTGCCACATCATCACCGCGCCGGCGGACATTCTGAAAAAGTTGACCGCACTTGGCTCGAAAACCGCGGAGGATTTGTCGTTGGATGGTGTGAAGGCGTTCCGCGATGATACGCTCGCCGCAGGACTGACGCTGAAAACGTCCGGCTTGCGGCGAACTGCTGCTGAATGAGGCACTTAAACCACTGTAAAGCATTGAAATCATTTGTGAGAAGCGGTCGAGCAGGGCCTGTCGCATGAAGCTTTATGACGTGCTAGTCAGTCCATAGCCCGGGATAGGGGAATTCAACATCATGGCTGCTGTGGACCGTGCTAAGGCGCGCGAAACGTCACCTTCCGGCAATCTGCGCTTCGGCATTATCGGCGTCGGTGTTATGGGATCGAACCACGCGCGGGTTCTCACTGAACTTCCCGGTATCGAGCTAGTAGCGATAGCCGATCCCGACCGCAGCCTTGCGATGAAAATCGCGAAGACGCTCGGAACCGAAGCGGTCGCCGATCATAAAACGCTACTTAAGCTTGGCCTCGACGCGGTGATTGTCGCGGCTCCTACGCATCTCCACCATTCTGTGGCGCTTGATTGCATCGCGGCGGGTGTCGATCTCCTCGTGGAAAAGCCGATCGCGCCGACCGTTGATGAAGGCCGCGAGATTGTCGCTGCTGCTCGCCGCAAGGGTGTAAAACTGATGGTCGGCCATGTTGAGCGCTTCAATCCGACGGTGCAGGCGATTAAGCAAGCGATTTCCGGCCAGGACATTCTTTCGATCGCAATCACCCGTGTTGGGCCGTTTCCACCACGCATGTCGAATGTCGGTGTGGTTATTGATCTTGCTGTGCACGATATCGACTTGATCCGCTGGTTCACTGAATCCGAAATCATCGAAGTGCAGCCACAGCTCACCAAGGCAGTCGCCCAGCGTGAAGACATCGCGCTTCTACAGTTTCGCACCGCTTCCGGCGTGCTCGCGCACATCAACACAAATTGGCTGACGCCCTTCAAGGCGCGCACCGTGCACGTCGCGACTCGCAATAAATATGTGATTGGCGATCTGTTGACGCGACAAGTTACCGAGTGCTTCGGCTTTCAGCCCGACGGTAGTTATTCGATGCGACATCTTTCCGTCGGCCATGCCGAGCCGCTGCGCGCTGAATTGCTCGCCTTTATCAAATCAATCCGGGACAATGAAAACCCGTCAGTAGGTGGTGACGAAGGAGTCGCCAGTCTTGAGATCGCGATTCAGTGCCTTGAAGGCGGAATGTCCGCCATGCCCCGCCGTGCACCGCGCAAAGTCGTCGGCTGAATTTCAGAATTGGAAATAATTCGAGTCTTGAAATGAATCAGCACGCCCGGATGGATTCTCAGCCGATCCCGTTCATCGATGTCGCGGCCCAGCGCCGCCGTCTCGGCAAGGCGATCGACGATGCGGTGAACAAGGTTCTTAATCACTGTCAATTCATTCTCGGACCCGAAGTGCGCGAACTCGAATCACAGCTCGCGGTGTTCTGTGGCGCGCGACAAGCAGTTTCCTGTTCGAGCGGGACCGATGCGCTGATGCTCGTCCTTCTTGCAAAACGGGTCGGGCCGGGCGATGCGATTTTCTGCCCGTCTTTTACTTTTGCGGCGACTGCCGAAGCTGCAGCGCTCATCGGAGCGACGCCGGTTTTTGTAGATGTAGAAGCAGAAACGTTTACGATGGACGTGAACAATCTCGAACGCGGCATCGCTACCGCGAAAAAACTTGGACTGAAGCCGAAAGCGATTGTGCCAGTCGATTTATTCGGCCTACCCGCCGATCACGATTCCGTCGCAGAAATTGCCGAAGATGCGGGGCTGTTTGTACTCGACGATGCGGCACAGGCATTCGGTGCGACATATAAGGAAAAGAAGCTCGGCACGTTCGGTTTGGCGACGGCGACCAGTTTTTTTCCGGCAAAGCCACTTGGCTGCTACGGCGATGGCGGCGCAGTGTTCACGAACGACGACGCGCTTGCGGAAACGATCCGCGGGCTCCGTGTGCACGGGCAGATGCCAGGGAAATCGGAATTTTCCGAAATCGGTTTGACAGGCCGGCTTGACACTATCCAGGCCGCGGTCTTGATCGAAAAGCTGAAAATCTTCCCTGAGGAAATCGAAGCAAGGAACCGCGTTGCCCGCCGCTACAATAAAAAGCTCGGCCAGGTTGCCATCGTCCCGCGCGTCCCAGAGGGGTACACTTCAGTATGGGCGCAATATACGATTCGGCTGGAATCCGGCCGGCGCGACGGTCTGGCCGCCGCGTTGAAGGCGGAAGGCATTCCGACTGCGATCTATTACGCCAAGCCATCGCATCGCCACGAAGTCTACAAGAGATTCCCCATCGCCGACGGCGGCTTGCCCGTGACCGACAAGCTTGCAGGCGAAGTGATCAGCCTGCCGATGCATGCCTATCTCGACGAACTAACGCAGGACCGCATTATCGATGCGGTCAAACGGGCGCTCGGCAACTGAGCGCGCTTGGCCGCGAGGCGGCCCGATGATCCGCCACATCTTTACTGTCGGAACTTGGACGCTGATTTCGCGTGTCAGCGGATTTGTGCGCGACATCGTGATGGCGGCGGTTCTTGGTGCCGGGCCGGTGGCCGATGCGTTCCTGGTCGCCTTTCGATTGCCGAATCATTTTCGTGCGATTTTTGCGGAGGGTGCATTTGCCGCGGCCTTCGTGCCCGCCTATGCGCGCAGGCTTACGCAAGACGGGAAAGAAGAAGCGCGCAGGTTCGCTGACGGAATCGGAACGGGGCTTTTTCTGCTGCAACTCTTTCTGCTTAGTCTCGCGCTGATTTTCACACCTGATGTTGTGCGCGTGCTGGCGCCCGGACTATCAGCTGACCCGACACGCTTCGATCTTGCCGTTGCACTAACGCGCATCACTTTTCCTTATCTAATGCTAATGGCAATGGAGACCCTGATCGCGGGAACGCTGAATGCAAACAATCGCTTCGCGAGCGCTGCGGGCGCGCCGGTGCTGCTCAATATCTGCATGGTGAATACGCTTTTGCTTGCCACGTATTTCCCGACGGCGGGCCATGCAGCGGCATGGGGCGTTCTCATCGCAGGCGTTTTGCAGACGCTGCTCGTGGGCTTCGACGCACAGCAAAATGGCTTTGGATTGCGGCTGCGTTGGCCGACGTTAGACGAACAAACAAAAAGATTTCTCAAGGCGCTTGGTCCAGCGATCGTCGGCGCGGGCGGCGTGCAGCTCGCGCTCTTCGCCGACACGGTGATTGCGACATTCCTGCCCACAGGCGCGCTCTCGGCACTCTATTATGCCGACCGTATCAATCAATTGCCCATCGGTGTGGTTGGAATTGCAGTCGGAATTGTTCTGCTGCCTGAAATGTCGCGCCGCATTGCGGCGGGTGACGAAGACGGCGCTGCTTCAGCGCAAGGCCGCGCCATTGAGCTGTCCCTCCTGATCGCAATACCGTTCGTTGCGGCAGCCATTGCGATCCCTGAACTCATCATGCGTGCGCTGTTCGCTCGCGGCGCATTTACCGCAGCGGACGCAACCGCTGCTGCGGCTACGCTTGCGGCTTACGCCATAGGACTCATTCCATTTATGTTGATGCGTAGTTTCACCGCACCGTTCCTGGCACGCAGCGATACCTCGACGCCGGTGAAAGCCGCTCTGATTGCCGTGGCAGTGAATATTCTGCTGAAGGTCGTATTGATGGGTTCGCTTGCACAGGTCGGTCTCGCGCTCGCAACCGCTGTCGGTGCCTGGCTCAATCTCATCTCGTTGATATGGGCAGCACGTCGCTTAAAATTTGAGTGGCCATCAGCATCATTGGAACGCGCTATGTGGTTGCTTGCCATTGGTGTGGTGCTTGGCCTTGCGTTCTACGCAGGGCAGCATTTCATTGCGCCGATGCTTTCCGGATTGTCACATTTTCGCGAGGAGATATTGCTTCTGATTTTACTTGCCGTCGGCACGATTCTGTACGCGGGGCTTGTGTTTGCTTTACTTGGGCGCGGCTGGTTGGAGAATCTGTTGGGTGACATAGCGGCAAGTTCTGGAAAGCAGTCCTCGACTTCATAATGAGATATATCTGTCTGAAGGGCTATATGGGTTTCCCCGCATTTGCAGATGCGGTAATAGCTTCCATTCAGTGGGTTTGACATGAGTCACATTACTTCTTCGACGCGGATCGTCGCGGCGTTTACGCTTGTAGCACTAACCGCTTGCGGCGACAGCCAGCAGGCGCCGCCCGCGCCGCCCGTGACGGTGGCTAAACCCGTGAAGCAGGAGATTCTAGATTTCGATGAATATGTTGGCCGCTTCGTTGCCATTGACATGGTCGAGATCCGCGCGCGCGTATCGGGCTATCTCGAGAAAGTTCATTTCCAGGACGGTGCCATCGTGCAGGCCGGCGATCTTCTGTTTTCGATCGACAAGCGTCCGTTTCAGAATGCGCTCGATCAGGCCAAAGGTAACCTCGCGCAAGCGCGCGCGAACGTAGCTTTCACCGAAGCCGATCTTGATCGTGCGCAGCGGCTACTGACCGACAAGACAATCTCGGAGCAGGCGTTTCAACAGCGTACGCAAGCGAAGCAAAACGCCGCGGCAGCTCTTGCATCCAGTGAAGCCGCTGTCCGACAGGCCGAGCTTGATCTTCAGTTCACAGAATTGCGTGCGCCCGTGACCGGTCGCATCGGCGACCGGCGAGTAGCGCCCGGCAATCTCGTGACCGGCGGCACGACCGGCAACACGACGCTACTCGCCACGATCGTGTCGATTGACCCGATTCGTTTCGAGTTCTCTGTTGATGAGGGCGCTTTGCTGCGCTATGCGCGCCTCTCCAATAGTGGCAAGGAGACGGGTTCGCGCTTAAGCTCGACACCGATCGAGCTGAAACTGCTCGACGAGCCCAGCTTCACGCATAAGGGTACAATTGATTTTTTCGATAATGTTATCGATCAGTCGTCTGGCACGATTCGCATGCGTGCATTATTGCCGAACCCCAACGGACTTTTCACGCCCGGAATGTTTGCGCGCGTTCGCGTGCCTGGCTCACCGCAATACGAGGCACTGCTCGTGCCAGATGCCGCCATTGGCAGTGAGCAGGTGCGCAAATTCGTGTTTGTGGTTGATGGCGAAAATACCGTGAAACAGAAATACGTTACACTCGGGACACTGCAGGGCGCACTGCGCGTGATCAAGTCTGGTATTGAAGCTGACGACCGCATCATCGTGAATGGGCTCATGCGCGCACGGCAGGGCGCCAAGGTAACGCCGCAGGAAGAGGGCTCGAAGCCGGCCGCGGGCTTGGCTCCAGGCAGCGCACCGGCAGGTGGCGCGGCATCGGAAAAATAAGGCGGCGACAGATGCGTATCTCGCATTTCTTCATCGATCGTCCGATCTTTGCTTCCGTTGTCTCGATTGTATTCGTGATCGTAGGTGGGGTGAGTTTTACGCGCCTTCCGGTCGCGCAATACCCAGAGATCGCGCCACCAGTTATTAACGTCACAGGGCAATATCCTGGTGCGAGCGCGGAGACTGTGGCGTCAACTGTCGTTTCTCCGATTGAGGATCAGATCAACGGCGTCGAGAATATGCTCTACGTGAGTTCGAACTCGACAGCCGACGGCCGCTTTTCGATTGCTGTCACTTTTGATCTCGGAACCAATCTCGATATTGCGCAGGTGCAGGTGCAGAACCGTGTCGCGATCGCACAGCCGCGATTGCCGGCAGACGTGCGCAATATCGGCGTGACCGTCGCTAAAGCTTCGCCCGATCTGATGATGGTCGTGCATATGTTTTCGCCGGACAAATCCCGTGACCAGCTTTTCATTTCGAATTTCGCGACGCTTGAAGTGAGGGATGCGCTGGCGCGCGTGAACGGCGTCGGCTCTATCACAATATTTGGCAGCCGTGACTATTCCATGCGGGTATGGCTCGATCCGCAACGGTTGCAGACGCTCAATATTACAGCGAATGATGTCGTTGCCGCATTGCAGGCGCAAAACGTCCAGGTGGCCTCTGGCGTTTTGAACGCTCCGCCGGTCGATGACCCGCGTGCATTTCAGATCGCCGTCCAAACGCAGGGCCGGCTGGCGAAGCCGGACGAATTTGCGGACATCGTCATCAAACAGACGTCGTCCGCTATTGTGAGATTGAAGGACGTTTCACGGGTCGAACTCTCCGCACTCGATTATTCGTCCAATTCCTATCTTGATCGGGACGAGGCGGTGGGTATCGCGATCTTCCAGCAGCCAGGATCGAATGCGCTGACGACTGCACAGGGCGTGATCGACACGATGGAACAGCTGTCGAAACGGTTTCCATCGGGCGTGAAGAGCGGAATCTTCTACAATCCGACGCAGTTCATTCAGGAATCGGTCAAGGCGGTGCAGCAAACGATCGGCGAGGCGATCATCCTCGTTGTAATTGTGGTCGTTTTGTTTCTGCAGACTTGGCGTGCGGCCGTGATTCCGCTGCTCGCGATTCCAATCTCGCTCGTTGGCACATTTTTTTTCATGGCGATATTCGGTTTCACGTTGAACAATCTTACCTTGTTCGGGCTCGTGCTCGCGATCGGTATCGTAGTCGACGACGCAATAGTCGTGGTCGAAAACGTCGAGCGCAACATCAAGCGCGGACTTTCGCCACATGATGCGGCGATCAAGAGTATGGATGAAGTCGGCGGCGCGCTGATCGCGATCGCACTTGTGCTGTGCGCTGTTTTCGTTCCAGCGGCATTCATTACGGGAATCACCGGACAATTTTATCGCGCTTTTGCGCTTACCATCGCGGGGGCAACGATCATTTCGCTGATCGTGTCATTGACGCTCTCGCCCGCGATGTGCGCGCTTCTACTGAAGCCGCACAAAAAGGGGAGCGAAAGGCCAAAGGGCTTGATGGCGCCGGTCCAAATGTTCTTCGGCTGGTTTAATCATTACTTCGACAAGCTCTCCGATATGTATGGAAATCTCGCGAAGCGAGTTGTGCGGTTGGCGGTCATAATGCTAGCGGTATACGCGGGCGTGATCGCGCTTGGTCTTCTTGAATTTCGTCGCACTCCGGTTGGCTTTATCCCGCAGGTCGATCAAGGCTACATCATCGTCGTCGCTCAATTGCCCGCGGGTGCATCGATTGCGCGCACCGATGAAGTGATGCGGCGCGCCGTCGATATTGCGTTGAAAATTCCTGGTATCGCGCACGGCGTGAACATCGTAGGTTTTTCCGGTGCAACATTCACGAACGCGCCGAACGCGGGCGCGCTGTTCGTCGTGCTCGATCCATATGACGAGCGGGCGAAGGATCCAAAGCAATCGGCTGCTGCCATTCAGCAGGAACTTATCCGCCGCCTGAGCTCGATCCAGGAAGCATTTATCGTCGCAGTTTTACCACCGCCCGTGCGCGGTGTGGGCACCGCCGGCGGTTTCCGCATGATGCTTGAGGATCGTGCTGGGAGAGGGGCGGCCGCGCTCCTGAACGCGACCTACGCGATGATGGGCCGGGCAGCGCAAACGCCAGGCCTACAACAGGTATTTTCTCTGTTCGAGATTTCGACACCGCAGATTTATCTCGATATCGATCGGAATAAGGCGCAGCTTCTTGGCATCAATGTCTCCGATGTCTTCAGCGCGCTACAGGTTTATATCGGCTCGGCATACGTCAACGACTTCAATCTGCTTGGCAAGACGTTCCGCGTCATGGTGCAGGCCGACGCACCATATCGCCTCGCTTCCGAGGACGTATTGCAACTCCGCGTTCGCAATTCGCACGGTGATACTGTACCGCTCGGTTCATTCACGACTGTACAGGACATCGCAGGCCCCTATCGCGTACCACGATACAATCTCTATCCGGCGGCTGAACTCGACGGCAGTCCGGCGCCTGGTTACTCGCAGGGCCAGGCGATCCAAATCATGGAAAAGCTGGCGCGCGAAACCTTGCCCGATGGATTCAGCTACGAATGGACGACACTCGCTTTCCAACAGATCCGGGCGGGTAATACTGCAGTCTTCGCTTTCACGCTCGCGGTCGTGTTTGTATTTCTCGTGCTCGCGGCTCAGTACGAGAGTCTGACGCTTCCGCTCGCCGTCATCATCATCGTGCCAATGTGTCTTGTGGCGGCGATCGTGGGCGTATCGTTGCGTGGGTTGGACAACAATATCCTGACGCAAGTCGGCTTTATCGTGCTGATTGCGCTTGCGGCAAAGAACGCGATTTTGATCGTCGAATTCGCGAAGCAGCTCGAGGATGATGGACGCGATCGATTCCAGGCAGCGACGGAAGCAGCGCGGCTTCGTTTACGGCCAATCCTGATGACATCGCTCGCTTTCGTGCTTGGCGTTTCGCCACTCGTGTGGGCCATCGGTGCGGGCGCAGAGTTGCGGCAGGCGCTTGGTACCGCTGTTTTCTTTGGCATGATTGGTGTGACAGTTTTCGGCCTTGTCTTCACGCCCGTGTTCTACGTCGTCTGCCGCTGGATCGCGGAACATACGAAACGTTGGTTAACTGGTCATGGTTCCGCTCTCACGCCGCGTCGACCTGCTGAATAGGAATCGAATTCGGAATGCGCCCAATCAAATTCGGGATCGGTCAGCCGCAGACGCGGGTTGAGGACGCTTCGCTAATCACCGGCCGCGGGCATTATGTCGCGGACGCGATTCCGGCGAGTGCGCTTCGCGCGGTCGTACTGCGCTCGCCGCATGCGCATGCGCGCTTCAAGATCGCGAATTTGGAGAAGGCAAAAAAGATCCCCGGCGTGCGGCTTATTCTTACCGCCGCGGACGTTCGCCACTTTGGTTCGCTGCCATGCTTTGGGCAGGTGAAACCGAAAGACGAAGAAAAAATGTGGGTGCCGCCTTTTCCAGTTTTGGTGAAGGACGAGGTTCGTTTCGTAGGTGACGCGATTGCTTTCGTGGTGGCCGATACACAGGACCGTGCCAAGGACGCTGCCGAGGCGATCGAAGTCGATTGGAAGCCGTTGCCCGTCATCGCCGAAATGAAGGCAGCTGTCGGTGGTGGTGCGTCGCTCGTATGGGACGAGCGCAAAAATAACATTGCCTTTCTCACGGAACATGGCGACGAAACGGCGACCAATAAGGCATTTGAGAGCGCCACTAATGTCGTGAAGATAGAGCTCGTCAACCAGCGACTTGTCACGAACTTCATTGAGCCGCGCGGCGCGATTGCCGAGTTGGGACCGGGGAAGGGCCGGTTCACACTTACCGTCAGCAGTCAGGGCAGTCACATTATCCGCAACGCGATTTGCGGCGTGATCAAAATTAAGGACGAAATGCTGCGTGTCGTCACGCATGACGTCGGAGGAGGTTTCGGCACCAAGGCCGGACCCTATCGCGAGTATGCCCTCGTCCTTATCGCTGCAGAAAAGCTCGGCAAAACCGTTGCGTGGATCGCAGACCGAAGCGAACATTTTCTGGGCGACTACATGGGTCGCGATAATCTCACGACCGCAGAAATGGCGATCGACCAGGAAGGAAATTTTCTCGCTCTGCGCGTCGATACGCTCGCCGGGATGGGCGCTTACCTTTCCTTTTTCGCGCCATTCATTCCGTGGAACGGTGCCACCATGCTGCCCGGTTGCTATCGTATTCCTCTAATGCATGCGCGCATCCGCGGCGTCTATACGCATACGGCACCGGTCGATGCCTATCGTGGTGCAGGGCGACCGGAGGCGACCTATGTAATTGAACGACTTGTTGATGCCGTCGCGCGCCTGACGGGGAAAACGCAGGACGAAATCCGGCGCCGGAATTTTATCGCGGTCGAACAGATGCCATTTAAGACCGCGACCGGGCGAACCTACGATTCTGGCGAATTTATCGGCCACATGGAACGCGCGCAGGAAATTGCAGACTGGAAAGGTTTCGGTAAGCGCGAAAGAGATTCGAATAAAAAGGGAAAGCTGCGCGGCATCGGCCTTGCGTCCTATATCGAAGCCTGTGGCGGCGCGTCGATGGAAAAGGCGCGCATGAGGCTCGCGCCGGATGGAATAGTCGATGTGTGGATCGGTACGCAATCGAACGGGCAGGGACACAAGACGACCTATTCGCAGCTCGTTGCGGAACAGCTCGATATTCCGCTCGAGCAGATCCGTGTGCATCAGGGAGACACGGATGAAATCGGCAGCGGCGGGGGCACGATCGGATCGCGCTCTATGCCGACCGGCGGCGTATCAGTTTCGAAGGCAACGAAATTGCTGGCCGATAATCTGAAAAAGATTGCGGCTGACGAGCTGGAGGCATCCACCGACGATCTCAGTTTTGTCGCAGGCAGCGTCCGCGTCGTCGGCACTAATCACGCTGTATCGCTGAAGGCGCTTGCGGCCAAGCCCGGCGTCGCACCCGAAATGCTGAATGTCGAAGAGTTGCACACGCCATCGGTCGGGACTTATCCGAATGGCACACATGTTTGCGAAGTTGAGGTAGATCCCGATACTGGCTCAACAGAAATCATGCGTTACAGCGTAGTCGACGATTTCGGCGTGACGCTCAATCCACTGCTGCTCTCGGGCCAGGTACAGGGCGGGATCGGTCAGGGCATCGGGCAGGCCATGCTCGAAAATACAGTCTATGATCGGGAAGGGCAGTTGCTCACTGCGAGCCTCATGGATTATGCGATCCCGCGCGCCGACAATATGCCGGCTTATGTGTTCGAAAGCCGGGATGTGCCCTGCAAAACGAATCCGCTGGGAATCAAGGGCGCGGGCGAAGCCGGTGCAATAGGCTCATGTCCCGCGATTATGAACGCGATCATCGACGCACTCGATCGTGGTTTCGGCATCAAACAACTGGACATGCCGGCTACGCCCGAAAAGATCTGGCGTGCGATCCAGGAGCGCCGTAAAAGAAGCTGATGGTCCGCCAGCAAGCTTTCGTCGGCATCGGTCTTCTTCTCGTTTCCACACTCGCTTTCACGATCATGGCGGCTCTCATCCGCTATCTCGGAGGGCGGGTGCCGCTCGGCGAAGTCGTCTTCGCGCGTTCGTTTTTCGCGCTGATACCGCTCCTCGGCATGCTGCAATGGCGCGGGGAATTGCGTTCGGCCTTCCGCACGAGAAATCCGGCTCGTCACTTCACGCGAGGTCTCGCTGGCATTGCCGGCATGTTCTCGAATTTCGCGGCGCTCGCGCGTCTTCCGCTTGCGGACGCTACCGCGATCGGGTTCGCAACGCCGTTGATTAATGTCGCGCTTGCCGCGTTTTTTCTCGGCGAGAAAGTCCGCATATTCCGATGGGCCGCGGTATTCGTGGGATTTCTCGGCGTCCTTGTGATGTTATCTCCGCATCTCGGCGGCGTGGAACGGAACGAAACAACGGCCGCAGGTGCGCTGTTCGCAATCGCAGGTGCGTTCCTCGTCTCAGCGGCAATGACGCAGGTGCGCCAGATGAGCCGAACGGAAACGACGGCATCGCTCGTATTTTCCTTCACCGTGCTTTCGACGATTGCGGGTCTTGCCACGATTACTTGGGGCTGGATCAGGCCGACGCCTTTGGACTCGATGACGCTGGTCGCGATCGGTGTCTTCGGCGGCATCGGACAGATCACCATTACCGAAAGTTATAACCATGCAAGCGCCGGCACAGTCGCACCGTTTTCATATATGTCGATGATTTATTCGCTCTTGATCGGCTATTTCTTTTTTGCCGAAGTGCCCGAGGGCATCGTACTGATGGGCGCGGCGCTCGTCGTCAGCGCCGGGCTATTCGTTATTTATCGCGAGCGCGAACTTCGCATCGACCGAACGCGCGAGCGCAAGGCCGAGACGCCGGCGGGTTCCGCGGTCTGAGCGGACTCAGAACGCTTTGAACGTGATGATCGTGTGCGTCGTCTGGATACCGGGAATGACTTGCACTTTTTCGTTCACGAAATGGCCAATGTCGGTGCCGACATCCACATAGAATTTTGCAAGCAGATCGTAATCGCCAGCGGTTGAATAGATTTCCGAGGCGATCTCGGAGTCGGCGAGCCGATTCGCGACTTCATACGATTTCCCGAGCTGACATTTGATCTGGACGAAAAACGGGGTCATCGCATGCCTCCTGCGGGTTTCCTTTGTGGCGAAGCAACCAGAAACGCAGAGCGCAAGCAAGGGCTGGGCCGCACGAACGGCTGGGCACTTGCAACCGTGCGGGCGCCCTCCTAGTTTCCGAACATAATCTTCATCTGCTGATAGGCGGATGCTGGCCGATCCATCCCGATGTCGTCGCTGCCCGGGGCTGAGAAGGATTTGTTTCTCGCGTTGATCGGCATCCTGTTTATCAATGGGTGTTGTGGGTGAAATTGTCGTGGCGAAGGCCGGCGGACCTGGCAATTTTGGCGTGAAACTACTCGACGCTTGGTCGCTTGTCGACGCAGATAGAATTGTTGTACTGGCAGATGTGATATGACAACGCCCATCGCATTAACGATTGCGGGTTCAGATTCGAGCGGCGGCGCTGGAATTCAGGCGGACCTCAAAACGTTTTCGGCGCTCGGCGTCTATGGCGCTTCTGTTATCTCCGCGCTGACGGCGCAAAATACACTCGGCGTCTTTGGTATCTTCGATGTTGCGCCCGATTTTATTGCGGCGCAAATGGACGCGGTTTACTCGGACCTCGCGATTTCCGCGACCAAAATTGGGATGTTATCGCGCGCGGAAACGATCGAAATGATCGCCGCCGGGCTTGACCGACATCGGGCAAAAAATATCGTGCTTGATCCAGTGATGGTCGCCGCATCAGGTGACCTTCTGCTGAAGCCGGATGCTATCGAAACGCTCAGGCAAAAACTGCTGCCGCGTTCGTTGGTTGTCACACCCAATCTCGCGGAAGCCGCGGCGCTCCTCGGCGCGCCGACTGCGCGCGATGAAATCGAGATGAGCAAGCAGGGTGAGGCAATTCTTGCATTTGGCCCGCGGGCTGTACTCGTGAAGGGCGGGCATGCCGAGGGAACGTCGTCGATGGATTTGTTGGTCGACAAGGACGGCATTCACCGATTCACGGCTCGCCGTATCGATGCCAAGAATACGCACGGTACAGGTTGCACACTTTCTTCCGCGATCGCGGCAGGTCTTGCGAAAGGCCTTTCGCTGGTCGAAGCGGTTGCAGTTGCAAAAAACTATGTAAGCGAGGCAATCGAGGCCGGGAGAAAACTTTCAATCGGAAAAGGTCGCGGACCCATCCATCATTTTTATTCGCTATGGAGAAAATTCGATTCGAAACAATGAACAGGCTGGCTCACCGCTCCACAATGCTCGCGATTGGCCAAAAAACAAAATCCTGACGGTTGCCGGCATTCTGGGAAGACTAAAGCGATAGATGGCTATCCAGCGGAATTACTTCGCCGACACCACCTTCTGCTTCTGCTCACCGAGGCCTTCGATACCGAGCGTGACGACGTCCCCCGGCTTCAGCCATTTTGGCGCTGGCTTCATTCCTTGCGCCACGCCGGGCGGTGTACCGGTGGTAATCAGATCGCCGGGTTCAAGAATAAAGAACTGTGAGCAATACCAGACGAGATATTCGGCACCAAAGATCATAGTCCGGGTCGAGCCGCGCTGGCGTTTCTCGCCATTGACGTCCAACCACATTTTCAGGTTTTGCACGTCCTTTATTTCGTCGGGCGTCACGAGCCACGGACCGACAGGACCGAAATTTTCGGCGCCCTTGCCCTTGCCCCATTGCGTGCCTCCCCGGTCAATTTGAAAGGCGCGTTCGGAGACATCGTTACAAATCGTGTAGCCGGCAATGTATTTCTTGGCGTCCGCTTTCGACTTGATATAATGCGCGCGTTTGCCAATGACGATGCATAACTCGACTTCCCAGTCGAGCTTGGTCGATCCCTTCGGGACAATGATGTTGTCGTTCGGTCCGCAGATCGAATTTGGTGCTTTAGCGAACACAATCGGCTCCGTCGGCAATGGCATGCCGACTTCATGTGCATGATCAGAAAAATTCAGACCAATTGCGATGAAGTGTCGCACATTGCCCACGCAAGGACCGAGGCGCGGCTTGCCAGAAACTTTCGGGAGCTTCTCGATCTTCGTCTTTTTGATCTTGGTGAGGCCCGCAGAAGAGAGTGTTTCGCCTGCAATATCCGGCACGATTTTCGACAGGTTCCGGATGTGGCCGTTGCTATCGATGATGCCGGGTTTTTCGCGGCCGGGTGGGCCGAAACGCACGAGCTTCATGGTTATTCCTTTGCATTTTGAATGAAGGCCAGGCGAGGCTGGGATCATGCTCTGCTTGTTTCTGGTGGGCAAGAGCTGCCGGAGTAATTCAGTTTGCATCGAGCCATCGGCCCCAGGAAGCGCTACTAGCGCAATATTTAGGGGAAAAGAATCACCGAAGGGCGAGATGCAAAGGCCAGAATTTCCTTGCGTGATGGCAACGGGATGCCGAGTCGCGGCGCATTTTTGGATCGAGCGTTTGAGTCGGCATTTGATATTTGAACCTCTTTTCGATGTTATCGAGCCAGCGGCTCATATATCGGCGATCGATAGGCCCTGCGCGTTAACCAGTTTTCCGATCTTATTCTCCTCCCAAAATCTCACCTTGATAAAACTCAGGACGAGATGGGCGTAATTTGGCGTCTGCTGCATGCGGTGACAATGCTGTATCGCGGGATTATCGTGCCAAGATGAATGTTCCGGATCGAAATGTTCTGCGCATCCCCACTGCTAGCGATGTCGCTGATGCCGCGCGCGTGCTTGCCGGCATTGCCGTGCGCACACCGCTGCTTTCAAACGAGGTGCTGGATATTAGAACCGGTGCGCGAGTTTTCCTTAAGCCGGAAGTTTTGCAACGCACGGGCTCTTTTAAATTTCGCGGTGCGTATAACCGTATCGCGCGAATTCCAACGGAGCACAGCCAGGGCGGGGTGGTGGCTTTTTCGTCTGGCAATCATGCGCAGGGCGTTGCCTGCGCTGCGAAGCTCAGAGGAATGCCCGCCGTGGTCGTGATGCCAAGCGACGCGCCTATCGCGAAAATCGAGCGTACGAGGTCCCACGGTGCTGAGGTCGTTTTTTTTGATCGTCAAAATGACGATCGTGAGGCGATCGGAAGGTGCATCGCAATCGAACGCAGTGCAGTTCTTGTGCCGCCATTCGACGATCCGTTCGTGATTGCGGGTCAAGGCACAGTCGGCCGCGAAATTTGCGAGGATCTCGCCGCGCAAAATCTCGTGCCGGATTTCGTACTGGCACCCACCTCCGGTGGTGGGTTGGCGGCAGGAATTTCACTCGCGGTGAAAGAAAGATATCCACAAGCGCGGATCTTCACCGTTGAGCCGGCGGGATTCGACGAACATGCGCGTTCTTTCAAGAGTGGAAAGCGCGAGCGCAACGCGCGCGCGACCGGATCAATTTGCGACGCGTTGCTCGCACCCGCGCCGGGTGAGATCACCTTCGAGATCAACCGCCGCTTGGTTGGTGAAGGCCTGGCGGTGACCGACGACGAGGTGCGCGCGGCAATGTGTTTTGCGTTCAACGAGCTGAAACTTGTCGTCGAACCAGGCGGCGCCGTGGCGCTTGCTGCACTGCTAGCGAGTGCAATCGATGTGCGGGGAAAAACCGTTGTGATCGTTTTGTCTGGCGGAAATGTCGACGCAAAGGTGTTTGCGGAAATTCTAATCGATTGAAGCCATCGAGTGGTTGAAGATGCCGTTTTCCTGTGCCGCGCGTTGAAGAGCATATCGACTGTTCCGACTGCAAAGTCGCAGCGCGGAATTAGGAAAATAGCGCTAATCGTTCGATCACCGTGAGTTTCTCGATTGGGTGGGGCGCGGGCGGATTTTCCTTCCTGATGTCGGAGGTAATGGCCGGTGCGGCAATCCGAGATTGTCCAACTATTTTAGGCTCTTCGGCGGCGCCGATAAGCAGCATTCGGGCGCTCGCGGCGGTCCCTGTTTCTGTTTCAGATCGCATTTCGACCGCGTCTTCGGACCGGTCGATGGACATAATTTGATTGCTTCGATTGGAATCCAAAATATCGTCGACCGCGGTCTGCCCGAGGTCTTCTTCAGGCTTCGCCCGCTCGCCCACCAACAAGTTTACCTTTTCTTCGGGAACCGTAGACGGGGCTATTTCATTCAGTCGCCAGATGCGGATCATCGCATCGATGCGCGCCTCAAGAAAATTTAAGATATTGATGATCTTTCGAATACGTTGGCCGGTGAGATCCTGAAAGGAACAGGCAGTATAGGTCTCGGTCGCGTGTGCGTCCAGAAGATCGCAGATTGCGGGATCTATGCCTTTTTCACGCAGGGTCCAAGCGATTTCCTGAACACGCTCAGTGAAAGCAATAATGTCGGACGTCGCTTTTTCGGTGGTATCGACAACAGAATTGAGTTCGCTCGTCGCCGCATTGATCTGTCCCATGCCTTTGCCCACCGGCTTGATTGCAGCAATCTCGACCTTCGTTTGATCTATTGCGTTCGCCATGTCGACAAGGTCAAGGCGCATCTGCTCGATGACTTTACTGTTCGCGCGTTCGCTTAGAGTTCGCTCGATTTTTTCGATCGCTTGAAGAATGACCTTGGTATCGGCGTGCCGGTTACGGCGGGCGTGTTCCGCGAGGAACCAGCGGCCGCGTGCCGTCTCGACTACGGCTGCTGCAATTGCCTCATAATCGGCATCCGACATAGACGGTAGGGGAGGAGGCTGCGGCATGGCGAAATCGGGTCCGAAAGGCGCAGGAAATAGTACAACCCTGCCGCCCGAATCTTCTACGACAGTGTAGCGATGCGTGATCCAACGGCCAATACAAGCTCCCCAGGCGCGGCATTCATGTACCCCCGGCTCGTGGTGGCTGTGACCTATTTGGTAAGCTGCATTGTGAGCGGCATTTACTTGCCGTTCTTCCCGCTTTTTCTTGCCGAGCGGGGATTGGAGCCCGACTCGATCGGGCTTGCGCTCGCCCTGCCGATGGCGATTCGGCTGGCCGCCATGCCTACGGCAGGCGTTTTGTCCGATCACTGGGGCACGCCGCGGACGATGTTGGTCAGTCTCGGTCTCGCTTCGGCCATAGCATTTGCGATTGTAGGGCTAGCATCTGGCACGATCTGGATTTTGCTCGCGGTCGGCCTGACGGGGATTTTCTGGACGCCGGTTTTCCCTCTGCTCGAAGCCTATGCGACGCGGCTCGCCCATATTGGCGCGGTCGATTACGGTCGCGCACGTCTATGGGGATCGATTTCCTTCGTCGGCGCTAATCTTGCGGGCGGCTTTCTGCTGGATTGGATGCCGGTGGCTGCGATTATCTGGCTTATCGTCGGCGCGGTTATTTTGTTTACGCTGACTGCGCGTACCTTGCCAGCTCTGCCATCGGCAGAAGTGCATGAAACCCGGCAGCCCTTGGGTCGCCCGTCGAAGGTCTTGCTTCTTGGCGTTGCCGCAGCCGCCTGCGTGCAAGCTAGCCACGCCCTGCTCTATGGTTTTTCGTCGCTGCAATGGAGAGACGGCGGACTCGATACGAGCACAATCGGCATCTTGTGGTCGATCGGCACAGGGACCGAGATTGTTCTCTTCTATGTTGGTACGCAGTTGCTTGGGAAATTCTCTGCTCTTTCGATGATCATGCTGGGAGGAATCGTAGCAGCTCTTCGCTTTTGCGCCCTTGCCTTCGATCCGCCAGTGGCGCTGCTCATTCCGCTTCAGATGTTACATGCGTTCACCTATGGAGCAACCCATCTCGGGCTAATGGCATTGATTGTACAAAATACGCCAGCGCATATGGCGGGCCGGGCGCAAACATTTTCCTCCGCAATGCTGGGTGTGGTGATGGCAGTTGCGACCATTGCAGCCGGTCCGCTCTACGCCAGCTCGGGAACCGCTGCCTATAGATGGTTTGCGTTACTTGGTGCGACAGGTGCAGCCATTGCGTTCGTCGCAATTCTTCAACCCCAGAGTTCGCGTTCCGGGGGCGAAACAAGCGCGCCGTCGTAATACAATTTCTCCGGCCGATCTTTCGCGAGCAAAAGCGGTCCATCGAGATCGACAAAACGCGCGCGAGCAGCGAGCAAGAGGGCCGGCGCAACTCCGAGAGAAGTCGAAACCATCGAGCCAATCATGAGTATGAAACCCTCGCGTTCTGCTGCGTTGGCAAGCGCCAGCGCTTCGGTGAGACCACCGGCTTTATCGAGCTTGATGTTCACGGCATCGTATTTTGCGCGTAGAGTTACGAGGCTCTTGCGATCGCGCACGCTTTCGTCGGCACAAATCGGAATGGAACGCTTGATGGTTGCGAGCATGTCGTCGCCACCCGCCGGGAGAGGCTGTTCGATCAATTCGACATGCGTATGTATGCAGACGGCAAGGTTATCTTCGAGATTTTCCAACCGCCAGCCTTCGTTCGCATCGACGATCAGCCGCGCGTCGGGCCGCGCCGAACGAACCGCAAGTAGTCGTTCGGGATCGCCCGCGGCACCCAACTTGAGCTTGAGCAGCGGAAATTTTGAGCCGCGCGCTGCCTCATGCATCGCTTGTGGCGTGTCGAGCGAAAGCGTAAAGGCCGTTATGACCGGTTTGGGAGCGACAATGCCCGCGAGTTCCCAGACGCGGCGGCCTGTTCGCTTAGCCTCTATATCCCATAACGCGCAATCGATCGCGTTGCGGGCCGCTCCTGGCGGCAGTGCCTTCTGCAATCCCGCACGATCCAGACCTGCACCGATGGCTCCGGCCAGATTTTCCACGGCGGCACCCACATTTTCAATGGTCTCGCCGTAGCGAGCATAGGGTACGCATTCTCCTCGGCCGCGATGATCGCCGTCGCTGATCTCCACAACAACCGTCTTGGCTTCAGTTTTTGAGCCGCGGCTGATTGTGAAACTGCCCGCAATAGGCCAACGTTCAACCGATAAAGCGAGGCTTGTGGACATGATTAGCGTTCGGTAATCGGGCCTCGACAGGTCTTGGCAGCGGCCGAGTATGACCATCGTGGGGATCCGCCTCAAGGGCGCTTCAGTTGGGTGCAGTGGACGTCTACAAGGATCTGAACAGTCCTTTTAAAAAATGGCACTCTTGTCGATTCAAGCGGGCCCCAGCCAGAATAAGGCCAGACCGGGATTGCCGCTCTTTTTAGTAAAGCAGATCCAGGGCAGTCGGTACTCTTAGTTTCAGTCTGCTTATTAGGCGACATCAACCCAACTTCCTTTACGGTCCGTGATGGCTACACTGCTCTGTTTCGGTCTCGGCTATTCGTCGAAGCACTACATTGCCTTATGCCCTCGTCGATTTGACCGAGTTTTTGCCACAGTCCGCAGCAGTCAACGCGCTGCCGAATTGAATGTGAGCAGCAGACCTTGGTTTACGGTCCTCCAGTTTGCCGGCAAGTCATCATCGAATGTCCGCGCGGCAATTGCCGATGCCAATCATGTACTTGTGTCGGTGCCACCGGACGCCTCGGGTGACTTAGTGCTCGGTGAATATGGCGATGCGCTTTTGCGAGCCGCGAACCTACGGTCAGTTGTCTATCTTTCGAGCGTTGGCGTTTATGGGAATTACGATGGGGCATGGGTGGACGAAGAGAGCGAGTGTCGTCCGGACTCAGAGCGGAATCTTCAGCGGCGTGCTGCTGAGCAAGCCTGGAAGCATTTTGGTATTCGCACCGGGGTGCCAGTCGCAATTTTGCGACTTGCCGGAGTCTACGGACCGGATCGTAATGTACTGGTAAATTTGAAGCGTGGGATCGCAAAGCGGATTACGAAGCCGGGACAGGTCTTCAATCGTATTCACGTTGCAGATATTGCGTGTACCATTGATGCGGCCTTCGAGCGTCGAGCTGACGGAATTTTCAATGTAGTGGACGATGAGCCATCGCCACCGGAACATCCCATCGCCTTTGCGGCTCGTCTGCTTGGGATTGAACAGCCACCAGAAGTTCCGTTTGCTGAAGCGCGGACATCGATGAGCCCATTTGCATTGAGCTTTTATGCTAACGTAAAGCGCGTCAAAAATGTGAAACTTAAATCCGTTCTCGGTGTGACTTTGCAATTCCCAACCTATCGCGAGGGACTTGCAGCGCTGTATCGTGATTGTACAAGTGCGAAAAATTTTTCATCATAACTTCGAGATTTATTGGCGAGGAATGATTCTCTTCACAGCTTTGGCATCACACCAATGAATTTAAATTATCTGCTTGTTGAGCGGATCAAAAAATGATCTTGTGTCAGCTCGACACCGAGCTGGCGACCTTTCGGAAGTGGCCGCTTATCGGAGCCCAGTAGAGTCAACGTGAACCGCGCGGATTATTTCTGTCACTTATTGATGTGAATCAAATAGAATTGTCGATGGTCGGCCAAAATATTCGATAAGAGACGTTGACCATTTTCCTAAGTGATCGGGGGGCAATTGACGCAACCAAAGTCAGCCAGCTGGAGTCAGATTTTTCCCGTTTCGGTTGTTAATCAAGGGTCTGCATCGCTTACCTACTGCCGGTCGGCCGTATCCCAGCTTAGACATGAAATCAGGACGCCGCATTATCTCCTGGCGCATTACTGGTGGGCATATATCCACCCCAGGGCGGTGAGATTCTTCGAGCGGCAGTGGCTGGTCAATCTCATTCTTTGGGGCAATTACACTAGGCTGCGTGATGCAGCCGTGACGGAATTAGGCGATGTCCTTTCCGGCACGACCTTACAAGTGGCATGTGTCTATGGCGATCTGACTAATCGACTGAGCAGACGGGTCGCCGCCGGCGGCGGTACTATTGATGTTGTCGATGTTCTGCCGATCCAACTGAAAAATTTGCGCAACAAGTTGTCGTCCAACGCGCCGGCGCGATTGCTGGCGATGGATTCCGCTGATCTTAACCTTCCAGATGCCAGCTATGATCGGGCGCTCTTGTTTTTCCTGTTGCACGAGCAGCCCAGCCATTATCGCGAGCGGACGCTGAGCGAAGTCTTCCGCGTGGTTAGACCGGGAGGCAAGATCGTCATCATCGACTACGCGTTGCCGCATTGGTGGCATCCGCTGCGATATCTGTGGCGCCCATTGCTCGCCCTGCTCGAGCCTTTCGCGCTGGATTTGTGGCAACACGAGATCACCCATTGGTTGCCCGCGGCTGCGGGGGTCGAATGGCGCAAGTACTCGTTTTTTGCTGGGCTCTATCAAAAAGTCGTCATCATCCGCTGAGACAATATCAACACGAGGTGGTCTGTCGCGCGAGGCAATTTCTGCCAGCCGATCAGATCGCAATCGTTGCGTTAGTGGTCGAGAGGATTAACAGTCCGGCCGTGCCATAATAGGCCGTCCAATGGTGTGGTTATGAGTTTTAGACGAACTTGCCGGCCGCATGCGCGAGTAATGTGTAGACCTTGCCGGTATCCGATGTGAGATAGGTCTTGGTCAGCACTTGACCGCGGTCATCGCGTGAGACCTGATCGAGCAAGCGTTCGAATTCCTCGATATAGTGATCGACGGTTTCGCGGAACTCAGTCGAGCGCCGATATTTACGCCGGATATCCTCGAATGTCTTCTGACCTTGCGTCGTGTAAAGACGACGGGTGAAGGCATTTTTTTCACCGCGCTTGTGGCGGTCCCAAAGTTCGATGGCGGCGTCGTGATCGACCAAGCGGGCGATATCGTTCGATAGCGCGTCGAGCGCGTCGATTGCACGCATGGGTGCGTCGGCGCTGCGCGAGGGAACCTCTCGGCGAGCGGTCTCACGGTTTTTGTCCCGATCGCGGAGGTCCTCGCGGATACGGTTGGCTTCGTGGCGAACAGGTCGCTCATCACGCAGTTCCTCATCATCGCGCTTGGCCCGGGTTAGTAGGTCACTAATTAGATCCGACGAGCGCTCGTCGCTGCGACGCGGCGAAAGAGGTGGCTCGGCCCGGCTACGGACTTCCTCGCGCGGTAGCAAACGCGAAGGGGCGCGCTCTACAATCGAAGAAGCAAGCTCGCGACGCGGGGAGGATGCCGTCGTCGAATGCATCGCCTCCTCCAAGACCTCCATGCGGCGCGGGCTCGTATGATCGATATTGCGTGAGTAGCGGTTGACGATCTCATTCAGTTCCGCGAGCGCCTTGATCTGATCGGCGACGAGTCGACGCATCGCGGCCGTGCTTTCGCGTGTCTCGTGCGGTAATTCGAATACGCCGCGCTTCAGTTCCTGGCGCGTCTGGTCGAGCGAATGTTGCACTTCGTTGGCGACCTCGCGCAATTCGCGTGCGGAATCCGTGAAACGTTGGTTCATGTCGCGAAACAGCGTGTTCACTTCGCTGTTGGCGCTTTCGTAAGTGGCGCGCAACGCCGCTGCGGTGCGCTCACGCTCCTCGGCAGAAGTGTTTTTTACAAGGTCGTATTGTTTGATGATCGCCTGCGCCGAATTTGCGGTCGAATCGGCGACAAGCTTCGCGATATCCTGGGCTTTCTCCTCGGCTGCGGTGAGCTGCTCGCTGAGCAACTTGTTAAAACGGGCGAGTCGCTCTTCGAGATCGCTCGAGCGGGTTGAGAGATGGCTGGTGAGGACTTCGATTGCTTCGCGGCGTTCGGCGAGCGTCGTGTCGATGCGACGATGCGTTTCGCCGAGGTTGTCCACGGCGGTCGCAAGAAAACGGCCCTGATCCTCGAAGCGATTCGTTAGGCTCGAAACATCCGTGATGACTTTCGACGAAACCTCGCGTAGGTCGCGTAATTGCGTGTCCATGTGAGCGATTGCACCGCCAGTGGAGGCAAGCGTGGTTTCCAACGCTTTCTGGAAGCCGACGACCTTGTCGGCCACGGCTCCTTCGATTGGACCAAGATTTTCTACGACGCCGGCGAGTACTGCCTTGAGCTGGCTGTTTGCGTCATTGAGACGGGCAAGCACGCCCGTCACGTTGGTCTGCAGCGTTTCATGCACCGAGGTGATTTCACGCGCTCGCTCCACAAGCGTCACCGATACATCATCGGCGAGCTTGGTGAAGCTCTTCTCCACTTCGGCCGCTTCGTTGCGTAATCCGAGCGATGTACTTTCGATCTTGGCGGCAAGCGCGTCCGCTGCGGCAATGCTCTTTGTCTCGATGGAATTAGATACGCCTTCGAGACGGTCGACGACCATTTCTTCGAAGCGCGTGACGCGCGTATCGAGGCTCTGCGTCATTTCGAGCGCGCGGCTGCCGAGCACCTGATTAATCTTGTCGGTGCGTTCGGAAATCGTTGCTGCGATTTCTTGCGCCTTAGTCGAGAAATACTCGCCTAAGCCAGCGACGCTCTTGTCGACGGCGTCGTGGGTGCTCTTGGTACCGTCTGCGATCGTGCGGGCGAATTCAAGGGTGCGGGTTGCAAGCGTATCGTTGAGGCTTGCCGTGCGCTCAGCGAGCGTTTTTTCGATGCGGCTGATGCGTTGATCGAGGGCATCCGATAGTTCCTGAGTCTTATTGAGGAGACGGCTGTCGAGGCTGGCGACGTTCTGCGTAGTCGTCTGATTGACCTTTTCCGTACTCTTGGAGATTTGATCGACCATATGCGTGCCATGAACTTTGACGGTATCTTCAAAAGAAGCAAGACTCTTGGAGATCTGCGCGCTGAGCGCGGTCGTATCCGACATAACGCGGTCTGCAACTTCACCACCACGGAGCACGATTGAATCTTCGAGTTGTTCGAGGCGCGAGATCAGTGCGCTTTTGATTGCTTCACCCCTGGCAACGATCGAGGCGGACATTATATCGGTTTTTTCCTGCATTTGCTCGATGGTCTTGATGCCACGCGCAGCGACAGCAGTTGCGATCGCCTCGCCAATACGGGCGAGATTCTGCGAGGTTTCGTGACTGCGGTCTAGCAAATTGCGAGTGACTTCATCGCCTGCGGTGTTGATATGCGCACGCGCGTTCTGCGTCTGATTGATGAAGTTTTCGATCACACGGTTGGTGGTTTCGGTGATCGAGTTGTTCACGCGGTCGCTGAATCCGTCGACGTCAAGATTGTAAGACTGTTGCGCGCCTGCGATTGTCTCATGCAATCGAAGGGCATGGGTCATGATGCCGTCGCGCTCGCTTTGCAGACTGTCAATAAGGTGACGAACGCGCATTTCATTTTCTTCATAGGCGTGTTCGAGGGTTGAAACTTCCGAACGCACCAACGATTCAAGTTCAGCCGCACGGGCAATTGCGCGTTCGACTCCGTCACTGAGCGAGGCAACCTCGCGGCGTATAGCCTGGCCAACGCTGACAAATGCCTCGGAGGTAACTTTTTCTGGCTCGGCAAGCCGCATCGTGATCTCAGTCATAGCGCCGGCAACGAAGCGCATCTCCTGCGAACGACGGATGAGAGCAGCAAACACAAAGAAGCCGATCACCGGAACAATAATCATCGCGGCGAGCGGAACGAAAAACGGTTGATCGAAGAGTTGGGTAATGCTTTTGATCGCATTCAGTTCGTCATGATAGCGGCCGCGCGCATAGAGAATGATGCCCAGTGTCCAGACGGCCGAGATTGTCATTGCGGCGACAAAGGGCATAAAGGAGGGCTTGCGGTGCAAGCCTGCGAGAATCTGTCCAACCGACTGACGGTCGTCATTGGCTGCGCTCTGCGGAGCGAGCGTTGTGCGCGCCGGAGGCGCGGAACGATTGGCCTCATCGGGGCTCGGCGAAGGCAGTGCGGGGGTCGCCGGGAGGGAGGCTGTCTCGGGTGATGAGACTGGGTCAGCCGCAGGCTTTGGCTCGTTCAACGCGAGCGCATCCTCAATGGCTGACATCATGTCGTCATCGGTCTGATCGATCTTCTTCGGGGTGTTCGCCATGTGCGCCTCGGCCTCGGGTACCTAGAAAAATGGAACGAAATCCCGCCGGATAGGCTCAATTCCCGCCTCGCGCTCTCCTGTGAAAGAAAGTGCAAAAGGGACTCCAGTCCGCCGCATGGTTAGTCTATCCTTGCTGGCGGTCCAAGGGGAACGCCCAAGGTAAGCAGGCTTAAGATTATCGTTAACGTCTTATTCACCATGCGGGGTGAGGTGGCGACTAGATTCAAGCATCAACAAGGCGCGGACCTCCTTCCTGAGGGCGTGGGGGTTATTACCCCGGCGCAGCGGCGTTATTTGGCCCGCGGTCTTACGGAACCGGGTGGAAAGTTGCCGCTATTCGACGAGGGTGGCCGCGAAATCAGCCGCCGCACCATTGAGGCTTGCCTTGCTCATGGCTGGGCGGAACCCTGGAGCCGCAACCCAGTTAAGCTCGACTGGTTGGTCTGCCGGCTAACCGAATCCGGCTACCGCGTGCTTGGCAAAAGACGCTCCGTCTGAATACGCCAGCCCGCGAGCGGCAATCGTTGAGTTTCTGTTTACCATAACGGCGCAGAATCATTCCTGGCGTAAGAGCACGCCTGGAGGGTTGAGTTATGGGATTGGCGCAGCGCGCGTTGAAAACGGAAGCCTTTGGGTCAATTGCCAAGATGGGCGCAATCGACATGGCGTTTCTTGACCGAGTCACGTTCAGCGACCGGGCGCTTGCGCGCGAAGTGCTGTTGTTATTCGACCGGCAAGCGGAAAGTCTGCTTAGCATTATCAAGGACGCGGAAGGCAAGCGCATGCGCTGGGAAACCGCGCACAAGCTGAAGGGCGCAGCGCGCGGCGTTGGCGCCTTTGAAGTGGCCCGCGCTGCCGAAGAAATCGAAACCGCGGAAGATGAAATCGAACTTGCGAACGCGATCTCTCGTCTCATCGCGCGGGTCACCGAAGCGCGGCTCGCGCTCGCGCGTCTCATCGGTAACACCTAAGTTTCGTCAAGTGATAGTCCGCTGGCTAAGCCGCCCAGTTTTGCGGCTTGATGCGTTTGCCCGTTCCATCGCATAGACTGTCACCACAATAATCGGGTGAAGGCGCCATCGCCTCCCGCCACCATTTTGGGGAACTTCATTATGAAAATCGAACAATTGTTCAGTGTACGCGGCAAGATAGCCGTGGTCACGGGTGGAAGCCGCGGCATCGGCGAGATGATTGCACGCGGTTATATCGAAAACGGCGCCAGGGTTTACATCACCGCGCGTAAGGCCGACGCTTGTGACATGCTAGCGAAGGAACTCTCGAAGCACGGGGAGTGCATCTCGATCCCAGCAGATCTCTCGCAGATGACGGAAATCGACCGTTTCGTGAATGAAATCGAAAAGCGCGAAAAGAAGATTGATATCCTTGTCAACAATGCGGGCGCGAGCTGGGGCGAGACCTTCGACAAGTTTCCCGAAACCGGTTGGGACAAAGTGATCAATCTGAATCTAAAATCGGTGTTTTTCGTCTCGCAGCGAATGGTGAAGCTGCTGGAAGCCGCTGGCTCTGACAAAGATTACGCGCGCATCATTAATATAGGTTCGATCGATGGTCTGCATGTCTCTCCCATTGAAACCTATTCTTATGCTGCCTCTAAAGCAGGGGTGATCCATATGACCAAGATGATGGCGAAATATCTCGCGCCCCGAAAAATCGCGGTGAATGCCATCGCCCCCGGCTTTTTCCCCTCGAAGATGACAGCGACGCTTCCGATCGACGCAATCGCTGCGGCGACTCCATTGAAGCGTGTTGGCGCGCCGGAAGATATAGCGGGGCTCGCACTCTATCTCTCGTCGCGGGCGAGCGGGTTTGTTTGCGGCGCCGTGATCCCGGTTGACGGTGGTTACGCTACGACCGTCTAAGACTATTTGGGTTTGCGACGTGCGGACGCTCCCTATATAGGGTGCGACTGTCAACGAACCTTTCAAATCAAGCAATCCATGCCCAGAATCATCTTTATCGCGCATGACGGCAACGAGCGCGTCGTTGATGCCACAGTTGGCACGACCGTGATGGAAAACGCGATCAAAAATGGTGTGCCAGGCATTGTCGCCGAATGCGGCGGCGCGTGTTCCTGCGCCACCTGCCATGTGCATGTGGACGAGGCTTGGTCGGCTAAGGTCGGTAAGCCCTCGCCGATGGAGGAGGATATGCTCGACTTTGCCTTCGACGTGCGGCCGACCTCGCGGCTTTCCTGCCAGATCAAGATGACTGAAGAGCTCGACGGGCTGGTCGTGCATACGCCCGAGAAGCAGGGATAGGTTCTCTTTCAAGAACAAGAAGAAAGGGAAATCTAAGGGATCAAAGGCTTGTCGACAGGCTTGCGATGCCAAGCTGCCACGATAGAGGGTAAGATAGAACGCCATGACGAAGACCGACGCCAATGCACCGATCAAAACTGATGCCGTCATCATCGGGGCCGGACCCGTCGGATTGTTCGCGGTATTCGAGCTCGGACTCTTGGATCTCAAGGCGCAAGTACTCGATATCCAATCCAAGCCTGGTGGTCAGTGTGCGGAGCTTTATCCGGAGAAACCGATCTACGACATTCCGGCCTGGCCAGTGATTTCCGGCGAAGGGCTGGTCAAGAAGCTCTTGGAACAGATCAAACCGTTCGCGCCGCTTTTTCATCTCGGCGCGCGTGTTGAGAAGTTGGAAAGGCTACCCGACAGATCCTTTCGCCTCACGAATGAACTTGGGCAGGTATTCGAGGCAAAAGTCGTTGTCATCGCGGCCGGCGGTGGATCGTTCGAATCGAAGAAGCCGCCGCTTGCCGGCATCGAGCAATACGAAAACAAGTCAGTGTACTATCTCGTGCGCAAGATCGAAGCTTTCCGCGGCAAGAATATCCTAATCGCCGGTGGTGGCGATTCGGCACTTGACTGGACGCTCAATCTTGCACCTATCGCAAAGAATCTCACACTTCTACATCGGCGTGCCGAATTCCGCGCAGCGCCCAACATTGTTCAAAAAATGAAAGCGCTCGTGGCGGAAGGAAAAATTAAGTTCGAGCTAGGCCAGTTGCACGCTCTGGAAGGCGAAGGCGGCCGGCTCTCGCGTGTGATCGCGCGCCGTGACGATAATTCAACTTTCCCGATCGAAGCTGATACGCTGCTGCCGTTTTTTGGACTGACAATGAAGCTCGGTCCAGTCGAAAATTGGGGGCTGAAACTCAAGGACGGCCTGATCGAAGTCGACACCGAAAAATTCCAGACTAGTGAGCCTGGCATTTTTGCGATCGGCGACATCAACACCTATCCCGGTAAGCTGAAGTTGATCCTATGCGGCTTTCATGAGGCGGCGCTGATGTCGCAGGCGGCGGCGCGCGTGGTGAATCCCGATAAAAAGATAATGTTCCAGTACACAACGACGTCGACGAGCCTGCACAAAAAGCTTGGAGTGTCATAAAGTTGCAAAAAGCCTCGCTCAAAGGGTGTAGAGGAGAAGGCAAGATTATGTTGCGGCAGATCGCATTCTTGGCGCTGGTGCTCGCGGTTACCGCTTGCGGTACCGATTCAAACAAAATTCAGGGCAACCAGAGCGGTGGCATTGTCCCCGATACGATCAAGAACGAAAACGATCAAATCGCGTCGGCAAACGCTTTCTGCGCGCAATACAACAAAACGGCGCGTGTGACGGCGACGCAGGCTGAGGCCAGCGGCCGTCTGATTTTTGTGTGCGAGAATGCGAAATCGGTGTCGCCCTCCGTCATTTACAGCACGCCGCAGAAGAATAAATGAGCATGTTCGCGATCACACGGCGCTTAGGCAGCCAGGACATGCCATTGTGCCGCAAGTGATCGCGTCGGAAGCACTGATGGAGATCATGGATTAAGGTGGCGAAAGCGGTCTGGGGCGCGGATCGGATTCACAGCCATCGCCACATGACGAAAACATACCGACGGTGTAAGAACCTTGCATGTTTACCCACTTCTTCCATGAGCTAAAAGCCGCGGGCCTACCGGTAACTGTGCGCGAATATCTCACGCTCATGGATGGCATGAGCAAGCAAGTCACCTCGCCGAAGATTGAAGACTTCTACTATCTCGCGCGCGCGGCGCTAGTGAAAGACGAGCGCAATCTCGACAAGTTTGACCGCGTGTTTGGCCATATTTTCAAGGGTATCGAAACACTCGCCGATCCGAACGGCCAGGTCCAAATCCCCGAGGAGTGGCTGAAGAAACTTGCGGAAAAATACCTTACCGAAGAAGAGATGAAAGAGATCAAGTCCCTTGGTGACTGGGATAAGATTATGGAAACGCTGGCGAAGCGGCTAGCCGAGCAGAAGGGTCGCCATCAGGGCGGTTCGAAATGGATTGGCACCGCGGGCACGTCGCCGTTCGGCGCCTATGGCTATAACCCCGAGGGGGTGCGCATCGGCCAGGCCGAGAGCCGCCACCGCCGCGCCGTGAAGGTGTGGGACAAGCGCGAGTTCAAGGATCTTGACGACACGGTCGAACTTGGCACGCGAAACATCAAGATTGCCCTCCGGCGCCTGCGTAGATTCGCGCGCACGGGCGCGGCGGAAGAACTCGATCTCGATGGTACGATCAAGGAAACCGCCCACAAGGGTTATCTCGATTTGCAATTACGCCCGGAGCGGCGGAACGCGGTGAAGGTTCTGCTGTTTCTCGATATCGGCGGCTCGATGGACTGGCATATAAAGCTGTGCGAAGAACTGTTTTCCGCCGCGCGCACCGAGTTCAAGCATCTTGAGCACTTTTATTTTCACAACTGTCTCTATGAGCGCGTATGGAAGGACAACCGTCGCCGCTGGCAGGAGACAACTCCGACCTGGCAGGTCATGCATACATATCCGCACGATTACAAATTGATCTTCGTCGGTGATGCTTCGATGAGCCCGTACGAGATCATGCAGCCGGGTGGCTCGGTCGAGCACATGAATGAGGAACCGGCTGCGGTATGGATGGATCGCATTACGCGCACTTATCCGCATGCGGTATGGCTGAACCCGGTCCCGGAAAACCAGTGGGACTACACGCATTCAATCCGGATGATCCGGCAACTAATGGCCGGGCGGATGTATCCACTCACGTTGGAAGGCTTGGATAATGCGATGAGGGAGTTGGTGAGATAAGATTTTGATCTGGCACTCTGCACGGGCTTCCGAGCTAAACTTGTAGTTATGCCGCCCAGAAAAATGGCCTGAACGCCAATGCGCAACATTCGGAATGCCGATCTTGCTCTCGCAGTTGCGCTGTCCGTCGTCATGGTGACTTTTGCTTTTGCGCAAAGTTCCGGTCAGGGAACGGCGCTTTCTGGAGGCGGAGCACGCGTGCTTCGCGCGCTAGTTGAGAAACAGGGCATGGAAGCACAGTTTGATCCGCAGGTAACGAAGATGCTGGGTCTGACCAAGGAAGGCCAAGGCCTCTCGCTCAAGCAATTAGGTGTGCGCGATGATCAGGAGGGCGTTCATGCCGTCAATTTGCTCAAGCCACACGGATTTTTATTTGTAAAGATCAATAAGAATGACAGTGAAGTTTTTCAGGCCGATGATGAGATGAAACTCCTGGTAGCTCTTCACAAAAGAGGTGCGGACCCTTTCACTACGGTGCCAAACATCGAAGCGGCGGCTTCTTATCTCGATGAGCTGGAATTCTGGGCCACCGTCGCGAGCTGGGCACCGGAAAAAAGGTGACTTTGATCGTTGTATTGTAAATGATACTCCACCAACCTCTGCTTTGTTGTTATTTTGATATGGTCCCATTTCTTAGGCACAAAGTCTGCGCAGGCCTGACGTGCGAACAGAATGGGCCCAGATCGTAAGAGTCTCAGCGCACCTCGTGCAAGCTTTAAGCCGACACCCTTGCGGCGATACTCATTCGGCACTTTGGTACGCACGACGTCGGTCGTTTTGGGCGACACTCGGTATTCAGCGAAAGCCGTTTTTCTGTCGACCGTAAAACCCGTAGCGGTTCAGTGTTCCGCTGTAGCGAACTTCACTCATCACGCTTCTTTTCGAAGCGTTTTTGCTCAATCACTCGGTAATTGGCTTCGATTACGTCAGCGTAGGAGTTGGACTGCGATTTTAGGGGACGGCCGCCGAAGAAATAAGCGAGTGCGCCGGCAGCGACCAATACAGGCAGAACCAAGAGGAAAACGCCGAGAGTGACAATAAACAGCGCCAGCAAAAGTGCGATAAAAAATCCTGCGCCGAGCATCAATTGCCAGCGTGGGATTTGGTAAAAGCGAATATTGAATTGTTGCATGAGACAGATCCTAAGTGTGGCTACTTCTGGACTACTTCTCGCAGTGGCTTGCTGCTTATCCCCGGTGCTTGGCAAGCGGCGCGCTTGCCAATACCTAATATAATATAGGGCTCAGCACCTGGCTCGCCGTATTTTTTTTCATAGTCGAAATTTGCTCGTGGAAAAGACCAATAAATCGTCTCTTTTGACCTAGTCTTCGAAGTCTCTAAGGGACTACCTCTACGAGAATTAGAGATCACTCTTGTTGCCTTGGTGGCCGGATTTAGCCTTATTTCGTTTTGGCAAATGAGTGGAATGGTCGTCCGCAACCGGCCGCAAGCATCCTCGGCGTATGCAATCCCGGTGTATCTTTTGCCATGACAAATATTTTTATTCCGCAAAGCAGCAAAAATTTTTGGCTAAGTAAGATAACCGCCTTAATTCATTGAAATATCAACAATTCTTTTTTATTGGATAATCAATAATATTCCTTTGGGTGGATTGTTGCTTACGCTTGGAATTCTCTAGTATCCCGCCATCAACGAGAAACGCCGAATCTGGTGGATCTCCGCCTGATCGGTCATTCGCTGGGGGAAATGCCACATGTGGAATCAAGTCTATAATCCATTGGGCAGTGCGACGCTGTCCACAGTCGCTGCCGCGCTGCCCGTGGTGACTCTTCTCGTTCTCATTGCCTCGAACAAGGTAAAGGCGCACATCGCCGCTATTATCGCACTCATTGTCGCCAACTTCATCGCAATCTTCATCTTTACTATGCCGGCGAACATGTCGATCCGTGCGTCATTTCTCGGCGTCGCAGTCGGTTTTTTTCCGATTGGTTGGATCGTCTTGAACGTCATCTTTCTCTACCGTCTCACAGTGGAGAAGGGTCTATTTCAGACACTGCAGAGCACGATCGGTGGCGTCACCAATGACCGCCGGCTTCAGCTGCTTCTGATCGCATTCTCATTCGGTGCGTTTTTCGAGGGCGCTTCCGGCTTCGGTACGCCAGTGGCCGTCACTGGAGCGATTCTGATTGGTCTTGGATTCTCGCCGCTCGCGGCTTCTGGCCTTTCGCTGATCGCGAATACGGCGCCGGTGGCTTATGGCGCTCTTGGCACCCCGATCGCGGGTCTCGCTAGCGTGACAGGCATCGATCCGTTCCTGCTCGGTGCGATGGTCGGTCGTCAATTGCCTTTCTTTTCCCTGATCGTGCCGTTCTGGGTAGTCTGGGCTTTTGCTGGCTGGCGTGGAATGACCGCTATCTGGCCGGCCATTCTCGTTACTGGCATCTCATTCGCAGTTCCGCAATTTCTGATCTCGAATTACATCAATCCGTGGATCGTTGACATTGGCGCTTCGCTAGTCTCGATGGCTTGCCTTATCGGGTTCCTCAAAATCTGGAAACCCAAAGAGATTTGGACCTCGCCCGCGCTTCGTACCAAAGACGAGTCGGGCAAAGGCCGCCCAGTTCCGAAAACAGGTCCAAAACCGACAAGGGCTCAGGTTTGGATGTCGCTGCTGCCGTGGATCATCGTCTGCGCGGTTCTGCTTTTGTGGGGCACGAACTGGTTCAAGGCACAAGTCAATCCGTGGGCGACCTGGAACTATCCTGTTCCGGAACTCCACAATATGATCAACAAGGTCCCACCTGTCGCGGCGAAACCGACTCCGGAGGGCGCGGTGTTTTCGTTCACCTGGCTCTCCTACACGGGCTCAGGAATGTTGATTGCGGCCATTATCTCCGGATTTCTGATGGGTTTCTCACCGTTTCGTCTCATCAAATCCTATGCTGAGACCATCAAGATCTGTGCGTTTTCGCTCATCACTATTTCGGCGATGCTTGCGATTGGAACGCTCACGCGCCTCTCTGGCATTGATGCGACCCTCGGTCTCGCCTTCGCCGGAACCGGCGTGTTGTATCCTTTTTTCGGCACGCTACTCGGTTGGTTGGGTGTCGCGCTGACAGGTTCTGACACCGCCTCCAACGTGCTCTTCGGCAATCTGCAGAAAATCACGTCGGAGCAGTTGGGTCTCTCGCCGATCCTAATGGGCGCCGCGAATTCGTCCGGCGGTGTCATGGGCAAAATGATCGACGCACAGTCGATCGTCGTAGCCTCGACCGCCACCAACTGGTTCGGACACGAAGGCTCGATCTTGCGCTTTGTGTTTTGGCACTCCATCACGCTAGCCTGCTTAGTCGGTGTGCTCGTGATGCTGCAAGCCTACGTTTTCACGGGAATGATCGTGAAGTAATTTTTCGTCTATCTAATAATGAGCCCCGCGAACGTTGTTCGCGGGGCTCATTATTTTTCGAGCGCGAATAAATCGTCAGGAGTGACGAAGAACGATAAATAGCCGCTTTGCGGCTTGATCCGATTCCAATTTTTCACCTTAAAATCGATGACCGCGAGAGCGCCCGTTGGCATCCGGCGCCGAAAGCGGGAAAGGAGAGGTTTGCTGCCCGACCCAATCAGTTCATTTGCCAGATCTTCGAAACCGGGATTATGGCCGACAATCAGAATCGAAGCTTGTTTGGCGGGAGCGTTTCGCACCAGTTCAAATAGGACAGTCCAGCTCGCTTCATAGATCGCAGGCACCAGCCGTATTTTGGGGGAATTCTTGAGAAAAATGTCGGCCAAATCGAATGTTTGATGCGCGCGGACGGCGGGGGAAATCAGGGCAAGGCCTGCTTCAAGCTGCTGCTCCGCCATGAACTTGCCCACGACACGGGCCTCCTCACGCCCGTCTTCGCTAAGAGGGCGGTCGATGTCGGCAATACCCTTTGGACGAAGTGCTTCAGCATGCCGCAAAAGCATCAGGCGTTGCATGGCATTTTCCCTTTCGTTATCCGCGCGATGCGTCTAGGGAAGTCGGCCCGGGCAAAGTCGAAAAATAGACTAAAAAAGCCTAGCATAGCTTCCAGGCTTCGAGGCCATGACCGAGTTTTCCCCCGATACCTTTTATGACGCCACGGCTTGGGCCGCGCCTAAGCGGCCGCCGCTTGTCGGCGACATCGAAACCGAGGTTTGCGTGATCGGTGCCGGTTTTGCCGGATTATGGACCGCCCGTGCCTTGCTCGCGCGCGGCCAGCAGGTCGTGCTGCTCGAAGCCGGTAAAATTGCAAGTGAGGCATCGGGCCGAAACGGAGGCTTTGTCTCCGCAGGGTATGCCGAGTGCCTGGAAAAGATTGTGGCACGCGTTGGTGTTGACCATGCGCGCGCGCTCTACAAACTCTCGCGTGATGGCATCGAAATCGTGCGGGATATGCTGGCGGAAGGAGACTTCGGCCACGATGCAAAACCGGGGCGTCTCAATGTGCTTCGCTACAATGACGCGGTTGGCCTAATCGAACGGGCGGAGATGCTTGCCCGCGATTTCGATCATGACGTCGTTGTATGGCCAATAGAGCGTGTTCGCGGTGCGCTCAAATCCGATCGCTACTATCAGGCGCTGCACGAGGCGGATGCATTTCATCTTCATCCGCTCAATCTGGCACATGCGCTTGCCGCCGATATAGAAGCACGTGGCGGGAAGATTTACGAACACAGTTCGGCAATCGATGCTGATCTCGATGGCTTGCGCAAGTCAGTTTCAACTGAGAAAGGCCGCATACGCGCTTTCAACGTCGTCCTTTCAGGAAGCGCTTTTCTTGGTAAGGCGTTTCCGAAGTTGACCAACACCATTCTTCCTGTACGCACGCATGTGGGGGTCACTGAGCCCATCGGCGATTTATTGCCGGGGGTCATTAATTACGAAGGCGCAATCGCCGACACGCGACGTGCCGGCAATTATTACCGGATTATAGGTGACCGCCTGCTTTGGGGCGGGCGGATTACGATGAATACCAAGCCGCCGCGAAAACTTGCGCACAAGATGGCTAAAGACATCGCGAGCGTGTATCCGCAGCTCGCGGGTGTACAGATCGATTACGCTTGGTCGGGTACCATGGCTTACGCGGTTCACAAGATGCCCCAAATTGGCATGGTGCAGCCAGGTGTTTGGATCGCAAGTGCGTTCGGTGGGCACGGATTAAACACCACGGCAATCGCAGGCGAATTAATCGCCTCCGCGATCGTCGAGCAGGACGACCGCTGGCGGCTATATATCCCGTTTGGCCTTGTGTGGACTTGCGGTTCCGCTGGCCGCGCCGCGACGCAAGCGGCCTATTGGTCGATTCAGTTGAAGGACTGGCTCAACGAAGCGCAGAGCAAGCGCAGTGACAGGGTTCAGGCCGATCTCGCGGCCGGTCTCTCACCGAGCATTGCTGCGCATACGGCGCGGCGAGCGAAGCGGAAATTCGTGCAAAGCCGGATCGGCCGTCTGAGCACGCAATTCACTGCAGGCATGCAGAGGTTTGCGTCAGGCATGCTTGTGGCGCTCGTTTGGGCGGGCAATCGAATTTACGAGGCTTCGGTTGCGGTCGGGCGGTTATTCGTGACCACCATTTGGTTTGTGACCGGGATTGTCGGATTTATCGCGCGCCAAATTGGCAGGGGCATGGATTTAATTGCCGCGGGTACCATTATAGTGGCAACCGCTGCCGCAAGCTCTTTCATGTATGCGTGGCGAACAATTCTCGTGCCGACCGGAAGACAAGTCGTCATTGCGTCGAAGTGGGCGTTGCAAAAAAGTCATTTTGGTTTCACGAAAATGGTGCACGCATTTTGCCGTTGGTCATTTTGGGTTTGGATGCGAACTAAGGAAGGTGCTGCATGGACTCGAGAATGCGCTAAGCGAGGCGCGATCTACAGTGAGGACAGATCAAGCAAGGGATGATTTGGACCAAAAAAATGTATCAAAGACGCTGCGACATCGACCTCGACCTGGGAAAAAAAGGCGATGCGATTTTGGCGCGTGAGCGTAGTATCGCCAGTAACCACACAAGTGTGGGTACTATCCAATTATTGTACCGTACGCGGAGGAGCATGATCTCTGTCGGAGATTGGATGCTGACACGTTGGAAAGATACGAAGAATGATGCGCTTGAAGCGCTTAAGCAGCGGATGGAGCGAAAGCAAATTCCATCGGATGCCACCCATAAGATTGCCGAGGACAAAATCGCGAGGGCGGACAAGAAGTGAAAGCAGGAACTGAACAGGTCGAACAGGATCGAATTGTTGTGGTTCAACCGCCTCAAAAATCGGATAAGAGACGGAAAAACCCAAGACTAAGAAGAAAAAAGCAAAGGAAAAGGGGAATCCGATTGAAGCCTGATTGTGGCAAATGTTTTTTGGATTTCAGCGTCCACCTTCGCGTCGCGATAGAAACGCCAGCCGCTCGAACAGATGCACATCCTGCTCGTTCTTTAGCAGCGCACCATGCAAAGGCGGGATCAATTTCTTCGGATCGCGTTCGCGCAGCATTTCCGGCGTGATGTCTTCGACCATCAGTAATTTCAGCCAATCAAGCAATTCCGAAGTCGAAGGTTTTTTCTTCAAGCCTGGCACATCACGGATTTCATAGAACATTTTAAGCGCTTCGGAAACGAGCCGCTGCTTGATGCCGGGGAAATGCACCTCGATGATAGCTTTCATGGTTTCTTCATCGGGGAAGCGAATATAATGGAAAAAGCAACGGCGCAGAAAAGCATCGGGTAATTCTTTTTCGTTGTTCGAGGTGATCAGTACTACGGGACGCTGTTTTGCCTTAATCGTCTCAGCGGTTTCGTAGACGAAGAATTCCATGCGGTCCAGTTCGAGCAGAAGATCGTTTGGAAACTCGATATCGGCCTTGTCGATTTCGTCGATGAGCAAAACGGGGCGGCTGACAGAGACGAATGCCTCCCATAATTTTCCTCGGCGGATATAATTTTTGATGTCCGAAACACGAGAATCGCCGAGTTGGCTATCGCGAAGCCGCGAGACGGCATCATATTCATAGAGGCCCTGCAGCGCCTTGGTTGTCGATTTGATGTGCCACTCGATCAATGGCGCCTTGATTGCTTTCGCGATTTCGGCCGCGAGCACGGTCTTCCCCGTGCCGGGCTCGCCTTTGATGAGTAATGGCCGCTCGAGCGCGATGGCGGCATTGACTGCGACCTTTAAATCGGTGTCGGCAACGTAGTCTTTGGTTCCTTCAAAACGCATGTTCGCTCCTTGAGTGCGGCGCGCACCCTATGGGCTACGAACGTGAGCGGCAAGACAACGTTGGGCGCACTTTTGGCCTTGGGAGACCGTGGAGAAGCGAGCTTGCTTCCGCTAAACCGGCGTCCAACGAAAAAAAAGAAAAAATGTAAGGAATTCAATGTTCTAGTTAAAACATTTCCTGTTGGTTTAGTGCCCGCGATATCGGCAGACAGCGCGAGACTGATCTATTACGCGCATTTTTTTTATGGGGAAGTAGTGTGGGTCTTTTTAACGCACGGACTAGGTCCGCGGGCGTCCGGCCGACACAAAGCATAACGCTGAACCGACTTAACATGCGTTGATGAATGATGGTGGTCTTATGATCGAAATCTTAAAAAAAGCAGCGGCCCCGACTCGTGACCGGTGGGGCCGCTAAAAACTTTAAAATTGAAATTAGATCAGCTTGAGGAAGCGACAATGACTGGGCGTGCCGCGTTTTTTGAGGCCTGACGGGTACATCGGCTGGACTGATAGCTGTGCGGGATGCGTAGATTGCGACTCAGGATGTCGCGGAAAGACATATGGGCGTGGCGCATCTCATCGACGAGCTCTGGGAGCTGTTCTTGAATAAATTTGGAGTTAGCCTTCATGTATTCGATTTCATGCAGATAACGTGCGGCAAGATTAGTTTTTGTGTAGGCGAGTTCTCTAGCCGCCTTGAGGTTGCCAGCGCGCACGAGACGGGTCTCATCTTCAAATGCCTGGACGAGGGCGACCATGGATTCGCCAATTTGGTTCAGAAGTGCCTCGGCATCAGCTGCTTTGATGATCGGGTTTAATCTGGAAACGGGTAAGGTCATTTACGGCCCTCCTGCAGGGCAATGAGTTTTTTGAACTTGATCGGTGATGCGGATACGGACCTCTGGTGGCCGCCGATTTCGCGTATCCTTCGGTTAGCATCGAGCGCCAATTGGCATTGCCGCCGCCACACCGAAGGTGTCCTCGTAATCGACGCCCTAGAGCATGTTTTCGAACATGTTGGTTAAAATTACGTTTTCGGAGCTTGTGATATTTTTTCGCCCATGCCGACTACGCTGGCAGCTACGGCTAGATAATGCGAAAGATCGAGATGTATGAGAAATCAGCGAAATTCGACATTACATTACCTCGATCCCGTCCTGGTTCGGCTTTGAGGCCCTGATTGCCCTCAGAAAGGTGAGAAGAGAGCGGCTGGTAGTCGGTACCGTTCGGATGGGATACTTGATAAAAGGTGTGAGGGTCGCGCTCACCGTTTGCCAGATGCTAGCCGCAACCCGAACAATGGAATTTCGTTTTCCCCGCTGGCAGAACGATGCTGATCGCGGCCGTTTGCGGCTCATTATCGGCTGAACCACATTTTTTGCACTGCCTTTGCCCATACCAAGTTGAGACCTTAGTTACCCCGTTGACGCAGGGTCGAAGCTCGGTATAAGCGCGCCCAGAACGGTCGATCAACGGCCGGCTAAGAATGAAGTGACCGGGAATTGGGGGCGTTCGAATGTTGTGGACTCAAACAAAAGAGTATCGGCCAACCGAGGCCGAGCCGTTTATGAACGAACGGCAGAAAGAGTACTTTCGCGAAAAGCTGCTTCGTTGGAGGGAAGAAATACTGCGCGAAAGCCGAGAGACTCTCCAGCACCTGCAAACTGAAAACGAAAATCACCCCGATCTCGCCGACCGCGCGTCTAACGAAACCGACCGCTCGATCGAACTCCGCGCTCGCGATCGCCAGCGCAAGCTGATCGCCAAGATCGACGCCGCACTGACGCGCATCGACGATGGTACTTATGGCTATTGCGAAGAAACTGGCGAACCAATTTCACTGAAGCGTCTCGAGGCGCGCCCGATCGCAACGCTCTCCATTGACGCGCAAGAACGCCACGAACGCAAGGAACGAGTTTATCGGGATGAATGAATTACGAATTTTTTTAGCTGTGTTTTCTTCTCAGAAAATGCTCATTTTTTCACCAGCGGGCAACGCGATTGCTCGAGCGGTTGGAAGGCTTCGTCCGCCGGGATTGTGGCTTTGATCTTGTAGTAATCCCACGGCCCCTTTGATTCTGCCGGCGTTTTCACTTCGATAAGATACATGTCGTGAACCATGCGGCCATCGTCCCGAATCTTTCCGTTTTTCACCATGAAATCGTTGACCGGTGTCTCGCGCATTTTTTTCATTACAGCTTCGCTTTCGTCGGTGCCCGCTGCTTGCACGGCTTTGAGGTAGTGTGTCACGGACGAATAAACGCCGGCCTGCGCCATCGTGGGCATGCGACCTTCCTTAGCCATGAAACGTTGCGACCATTTCCGCGTCTCGTCATTCATATCCCAATAGAAGGCGGTGGTGAGCAGCATGCCCTGGGCTTTTTCGAGCCCAAGAGCGTTGATGTCAGTAATAAAGACAAGCATGCCCGCGAGTTTTTGGCCGCCTTTCACGATGCCGAATTCGGCGGCCTGTTTGATGGCGTTGGTCGTGTCGGCTCCAGCGTTGGCGAGGGCGATTACTTTTGCCTTCGAAGACTGAGCCTGCAATAGAAATGAAGAGAAGTCGGCCGTGTTGAGCGGTGCTTTCACCCCGCCGACGATCTTGCCCCCATTCGCCTTCACGACAGCTGTGGTGTCACGTTCAAGATCGGCGCCGAACGCATAATCGGCGGCGATGAAGAACCAGGTGTCATAGCCCTGCTTCACCGTCGCATAGCCGGTGCCATGTGCCATCGCATAGGTGTCGTAAGTCCAATGCACCGAGAGAGGCCCGCAGGCTTCATTGGTCAGCCGCGTGGCACCGGGACCGTTGAAAACGATGATCTTGTTTTTCTGCTTCGCGATTTCCAGCGCGGCTAGCGCGGTTGCGGACGCAGCAACATCGAGAATGGCGTCGACTTTTTCGTTCTCGAACCATTCACGAGCTTTGGATGCTGCAATATCCGCCTTATTCTGATGATCGGCATAGACCAGTTCGATCGGCTTGCCCAAAACTTTTCCGCCAAAATCATCGATCGCCATTTGTGCAGCATCAGCGCTGCCCTTGCCGGTGATGTCGGCGTAGATACTCGACATATCGAGAATGAGGCCGATCTTTACGACATCATCAGAAATTTTTGGAGCCTGCGCCTGGGCATAACCAAGCATCAGGCAAATTATGGCAGCGAGCGCCGCGATCGATTTTTTCACGATGTCCTCCCAATGTTGGCCGCTTTCTGCGGCCGGCTTTTTGTTGGCGGTGATTTTGTTGCGTCGAGGGCAGGGCTGTCAAACAACGAGAATTTCGCGGTGCGGATTACTGGATCCTTCAGAAAAACCGAACGTCCAGCCGCGGGGAGCAGCGAAAGCCAAGCGGTAAACAACGCAAGGTCTTTCTTGTGAATATTCTTGATTGTCAGTCCTGCGGAAGGCAACGGAACCTTTCTTAAAAACCTGTGCGGACTTGATCTATCCCGCAACGAGTGACCCTACACTTTGCCCACAAACTACATGAAAGGCGGGCCGATTCCGAAAGCTATAAGAAAGAAGGGCGGAAGCAAACTACGACAGCGTTTCGACGGACGAGCTGCAAGCCGATCGCTATGCAGTTGAACGACGTTATCATCACAAGTCGCAAGCAAGAGTACCGTAACAAGCGCGAGCAATTGAATGACGCGCTTAATTAGATTCCCGTAATTGCCGAAGTTGACTCGGATATTTCATCTTTGCACATTCTAAGGAACAGCCTCAGCAAAAAAAGCGCCGGTTAGAAAGCGCAGTTTATTTTCTCACGAGGGGTTCTTTCCGCCGGGCTTGAGCAGGCTCGCCATTTCTTCCTCGAGGCTTGAGAATACGTCGGCGCTAGATTTTGGCTCGGCCGATGCAGGAAGTGGGGCGGGTGCAGACGTCGCTGTAGAGGGCGCAATAACGCGAGGTTCGACGGGGCGAATTGGAGTGGCCGGCGTCGAAGCGCGCGGTTCGATCTTGGTTGTTACGCCGGGCATTTCCATCGAAGGCTGACGGAGTGCAGCTTCCAGACGTTTCGCCACGTCGGCGTATTGCGGTTCGGCGCTAGCCTGGATCGGACGAGGAGCATGAGGTGCTGGACGTGCGGAAGCGGTAGCTGGACGCCCCGGTGCTGGCGGCGTCTGGCGTGGGGGCGCCGAGCGTGCCGGCTCCTCGTAAACAGGTTCGTCGTAGGGCGCGAGCGAAGGATCATAATCCTGCTCAATCAATTCTATCGGTGCGCGTTCGCGTTGCGGAGCCGCGCGTTGGACAGGCGCCGCCGCAGTCGATTGCGCGCGAACGGCGTTTACTTCCACAACTACATCCGTTGGTCCGCCGATTAGCAGAAGGTGTTCGACATTGTCGCGACGGATCAGAACGAGCCGGCGGCGCGCATCGACGACAGCAGAATCGAGTACGGCAAGACGCGGCTGGCTTCTTCGCCCGCCACCAGCGGTCGTAGCGCGTGCGCTCCCAAATTGCCGGATAAGCCAAGCCGTCAAACCGATCAGCGCGAGGACAAGAATGAAGGCGAGAATGAATCGCGCCGGCAGTCCCAGTTCGCCAAAAATATCACCCATTACATTCTCCCTCGGCGCCGCATTTGAACGGCGCGAACTGCAGGTCACTGCTAGCCAAAAAATACCACCCGTATCCCTCGAGTCCTTAATGATTGAGCAGGAATCCGCCGAAAACGCGGCAAACCGGCCCAGAGCCGAGCTCGTTCTCCCCGTTCATTTAGCTGCGTTAATGCTATTTTAACCATACGCTCGGCAAATAGGCTAAGAAAAGCGCGGCTGGGGAGTGGATGCGCCTTGGGGAGTTAAGGCCATGTCGGTCTCCGACCTGCCACTATTTTCTATATTGAAGCCGCGCATGCGATGGCTCGAGGCGCGCCAGAAGATGCTCGCCGAGAACATAGCAAATGCTGATAGTTCGCGCCACCGCCCACACGATCTGAAGCAACTCGATTTCAAAGCCGAACTCGACATCGCGACGGCGCAGAATCCCGTTCGAATGGCGGCCATACAGCCGGACCACATCACGGACAGTTTGATCGATAGCAGCAGTTTCCAGCAGGTGGCGCGCACCCGGTTCGAAATTAATTTGAACGAAAATGCTGTCGTGCTCAAAGAAGAAATGATGAAGCTTGCGCATAAGCAGCAGACTGCTGCATCGCTCTATGTTCGTGGTCTCGGCATGATCAAAACCGCATTTAGCAAGCGTTAGGCGAAAAGCGGAGCTTCGATAGATCTCATCCGCACCCTGATGGGTTTAGCTTCTGGACTCGGGGCGCAGTCTCTGGATGCATACGCATTGTGATCATATTGACGCTTGTCCACACAAAATTTCGGGCTACCAGTCGAACGTCGGATCAATGAAGCCATGGTCCGCAGCATATCTGGTCAAATCCGGGCGGCTCGCGCTAACGGCACAACCGCCGCGTGATGGAAATGCCGAAAGCGACCGTCACATCTGCCAACCCGATTGATTACGATGCCTCGCTCAAACATAAAATCGGCTGGAGCGTGCCGCCCTGCGTTGCAAGGGCCTGCGGTGTGCACTCGCCCTCAAAATCCGCAAGGTTTCGATGGAACATCATCTTTATGATCACGGGAAAACCACTACGTATGCATGCTCTATAAATCGTGGCTGAGGTCACCGGCTACTCATGTGGTTGCCGCGGACTGTCTGGGCAAATTAAGGCAGAGAACATAACTTGCAGAAGGATGGGTTTCTCAGGCAAACCGACGTGGACAAGCCGCTTCGGGCGGCCTCGTCCAAGAGGTTCTCGCCATGGCCGTTGAGGACAGTCCCCAGGCTCCCGTAGATCGCAGCCAGGCCACTGGCAGCATTGGCCTTGTGCTTCTTGTCGCGCTCGCCCTCGTGGGCACGGCCGTGTTCCTACTTTTCGTCGGTCGCGAGCGGGCAGAGCCTTATATCATTGGGGTTCTGGCGGCACTCGCGGTCATTGGCGTGTTCGCATTATTCGCGGGTGCGACAGGCATTGTCGAATTTGCAGGCCGTGCGGGAAGGAATGATTTTACCAAGGCTCTCGTCGATTCTTCGAGCGAGGGACTGTCGATTGTGAGCGCTTCGGGGCGCGTCTTGTACGCTAACCAGGCGTATCTGGAACTTACGGGTGCTGAAGGCCCGGACGATATACGACCGGTGGAGCGGCTGTTCACCACCGACCCGGAAGTTTCGGAAGCGATCTATCGCCTAGCCCAAGCGACGCGCGAGGGAAATTCGCATACCGAGGAAATTCGCCTTGCAGGTGTGCATGGAACCGCCGCGCGTTGGGTGAGGTTACGTGTACGGCCGCTCGCAAAAAAGGGAACGCTCTCGAAACTTTCGATGTGGGGAATCGCCGACATTTCGCGCGAGCGCGACAAACAAGAAAACACATTTCTTGAATTGCAGCATGCGATCGATTTTCTTGACCATGCGCCGTCGGGTTTTTTTTCAGTGGATCCTTCGGGCAGGGTCGTTTATCTGAATGCGACGCTCGCGGGCTGGCTCGGCTATGATCTTGCGGAAGTGAGCCCCAACGGCCTTTTACTTGCCGACCTCGTGCAGGGCGCCAGCGCCGCGATGCTCTTGAATGTGGCGCCAGTGCCCGGCGAGGTGAAAACCGAAATTTTTGACGTCGATCTCAGGCGCAAGAATGGCGAATTGCTACCTGTGCGGCTACTGCATAAACTTGCTTTTGCCGGCGATGGAACGCCGGGCACCTCGCGCACTCTGGTGTTGAGCCGTGCGCGCGACAATACATCGGGCGACCCGCTGCGCGATGCTGAAGTTCGTTTCGCACGCTTTTTCAATAATACGCCGGTCGCGATCGCGACCATCGATCAGGACGGTCGTATAGGCAGCATGAATGCAAGTTTCATTCGGCTGTTCGGTGCCTTCTGCACCCCATCGAACTCGATTTTCGGTGTCGTTGCGGATTCGGAGCGTGTAAAATTCACGAACGAGATCCGCTCCGCGCTCGATTTTAGGGCCGGTACGCGCGAGGTGGAAGCTGTGCTCGCGGGCACGGAACCGCGCTCTGCGCGTTTCTACATTACCCCGGTCGACGCCACGGAAGATGGAGAAGCCGCGATCGTGCATGCGATCGACATCACCCAGCAGCGGACGCTGGAAGCGCAATTCGCGCAATCGCAAAAGATGCAGGCCGTCGGCCAGCTCGCGGGAGGGGTAGCGCACGATTTCAACAATGTACTCACCGCGATCATCGGCTACGCTGATTTGCTGCTTGCAAACCAGCGGCCGACCGATCCGTCATTCACGGACTTGATGCAGATCAAGCAGAACGCGAACCGCGCAGCTGGTCTCGTCCGCCAATTACTTGCGTTCTCGCGGCGGCAGACGATGCGACCCCAGGTCTTGCAGCTCGGCGACGTGCTTTCGGATCTTTCAATCGGTATGTTGAAGCGTATCATTGGCGAGACAATAACGCTTGAGGTGAAACAGGGTCGGGATTTGTGGCCGGTAAAGGCCGATCTCAATCAGTTTGAGCAGGTGATCGTCAACCTTGCCGTCAATGCGCGCGACGCGATGCCGAATGGAGGCAAGCTCGTTATCAAAATGCAAAACGTGACCCGCGAGGAATGTGGGGCCTTTGGCGAGAAACTCCTGATACCAGGCGATTACGTTATGGTGGAGGTCATCGATCAGGGCGAGGGCATCGCACCTACGATGATTGATAAGATTTTTGAGCCGTTTTTCACGACCAAAGACGTCGGCAAGGGTACGGGCCTCGGGCTTTCCACAGTCTACGGCATTGTGAAGCAGACCGGCGGCTATATTTTCGCCGATTCGAAACTCGGGCAGGGCACGACATTCCGGATTTTCCTGCCGCGTCATCTACCGACCGCGGCCGAAACGAACGCTAAAGTACAAGAGGCTGAGCCGCGCGCCGCCGATCTTACGGGCCGCGGCACGGTGCTATTGGTGGAAGACGAAGAAGCCGTGCGCGCCTTCGCTGCGCGCGCGCTTTCCTCGCGCGGTTATCAGGTGGTGGAGGCGGGAACGGGCCTTGAGGCGCTCTCGGCGATGGAGAAAAGTGGCGGCGATGTCGATCTCGTCGTCTCCGATGTGGTGATGCCGGAAATGGATGGTCCAACTCTACTGAAAGAGTTGCGCCGCCGCCGGCCGGAGATGAAGGTGATTTTTATTTCAGGCTATGCCGAGGAAGCATTTAAAAAGAATCTTCCCGAAGGCGAGCGCTTCACGTTTTTGCCGAAGCCATTTTCACTCAAGGAACTCATCGCCGCCGTTAAGGAAACGATGGCTTCATAATCCATTGATGAGTGCTTCTTCTTCATCTTGACCGCCTCCCCGAATTAATGCCTATTCCCGGCCGCGAGATCTGGTTTTCGGCTGCCTTGCTTCCTGCTTACGCCTTTGGGCCGTCAGGACAACTCCCAAAAACGCGGATATCTGCCCAGCCGTGCGATGAGCGCGCGGTTGGACGATTTTAGAAGTGAGGAAGATAAGATGCCTGTAGGAACTGTGAAGTTCTTCAATACGCAGAAGGGCTATGGCTTCATCCAACCGACCGACGGTGGCAAGGACGTGTTCGTCCATATCTCCGCTGTCGAGCGTTCCGGGATGCACACGCTCAACGAAGGTCAGAAAGTAAGCTTCGAGATCGTGACCGAGCGCGGCAAAACCGCGGCGGCGAATTTGAAGTCTGCGTAAGAACTTCATGCGGCGGGGCGACCTTTCCCGCTGACGAGAACCGAAAGCCCGGCGTCGCGAGACGCCGGGTTTTTTGTACAGGCATTTGACTCTTCTGATCCCGGCGTGGTCCGGGGGCATGCCACTTGGATTCGGAGGATTGCATGGACTGCCAGAAAGATGGGAGCTCGAGGAGGAGAGCCCAAAGGCGGTCCTTTTGAGTAGGCTTCGCTGCGGAACCCAGCCGTGCGGAGATATGGCGGTGTTACAGCTTGTTTGCAGGTTGCAATAAATACAAAATATTTCTGGCGAGAACATCTTGCGAACGGAGAACAAATAGGGTACATTGATCTGGTTCTGTTCGAAAAGGCCGGTTCTTTCGTTCATGGGCCGCGAGGCCCGATTTCATCCTCTAGCAAGGCGCGCAGGAGCCCGTAATGTCACAGTCCTCAGCTGCACTCCGACTCGTTGAAAACAATTCCATGGACAAATCCAAGGCCCTGGATGCCGCGCTGTCACAGATCGAGCGCCACTTTGGCAAAGGCTCGATCATGCGTCTCGGCAAAAATGACAGGTCAATGGATATCGAGACGATCCCCTCTGGCTCGCTCGGGCTCGATATCGCGCTCGGTATCGGCGGTTTGCCGCGGGGTCGGGTGGTCGAAATTTACGGACCGGAATCATCGGGCAAGACGACGCTCGCCCTGCACGCGGTTGCCGAGGCGCAAAAGCGCGGCGGCACCTGTGCCTTCATCGACGCGGAGCATGCGCTCGATCCCGTCTATGCGCGGAAGCTCGGCGTTGATGTCGACAATCTCCTCATCTCACAGCCGGATACGGGCGAACAGGCGCTTGAAATTGCCGATACCCTCGTGAGGTCCGGCGCGGTTGACATTCTTGTAGTGGACTCGGTTGCGGCGCTGGTGCCGCGAGCGGAGCTTGAAGGCGAAATGGGCGATGTGCAGCCGGGTTCGCAGGCACGCCTCATGAGCCAAGCCTTGCGCAAGCTAACCTCTTCGATTTCGAAATCGAACACGATGGTCATCTTCATCAACCAGATCCGCATGAAGATTGGCGTCATGTATGGCTCGCCTGAAACGACGACCGGCGGACATGCCTTGAAATTCTATGCTTCCGTCCGTCTCGACATCCGCCGGATCGGCGCGATCAAAGAGCGCGACGAAGTCGTTGGCAATCAGACGCGCGTAAAGGTGGTCAAGAACAAGCTCGCTCCTCCGTTCAAGCAGGTCGAATTCGACATCATGTACGGCGAGGGCATCTCCAAGATGGGCGAACTGATCGACCTTGGCATCAAGGCTGGCGTGGTCGAAAAGTCCGGAGCCTGGTTTTCCTATGACAGCCAGCGCCTTGGCCAGGGCCGCGAAAACGCCAAGGCGTATCTGAAACAAAACCCAGAAATCGCCGGCAAGATCGAAGCCGCCATCCGTTCGAATGCGGGCCTCATCGCCGAACAGATTCTGGGACCTATTGAAGCCAGCGAAGACGACGATAATGAAAAGGACACGGCCGAGGAATAAACGGGCCCCCGCCCTCAAGCGACCGCGTTCGCCGCACCCCGCGGTCACTCCCAATCTCCTTGGCCGTTATGACCCGCCGTGGACGCTGCCTGTCCGCGGCGGGTCGTCATTTAAGCTCTATCTCGACAGTTCGAGGCTCGCTCTATAGACAAACCGCCTATGAGCGGTGTTAACGAAATTCGATCCACCTTTCTCGACTTCTTTGCGAAGCGCGGCCACGAAATCGTGCCGTCCTCCCCCCTGGTCCCGCGCAACGACCCGACCTTGATGTTCACCAACGCGGGTATGGTGCAATTCAAGAACGTTTTCACAGGGGTTGAAAGGCGTCCCTATCAGCGCGCCGTCAGCGCTCAGAAATGCGTACGGGCAGGGGGTAAGCACAATGATCTTGAGAATGTTGGGTATACGGCGCGGCATCATACGTTTTTTGAAATGCTGGGGAATTTTTCTTTTGGCGATTATTTCAAAGAACGTGCGATCGAACTTGCTTGGGATTTGATCACTAAAACTTTTGAGCTTCCTAAAGACCGGCTTCTCGTGACTGTTTTTTCCGAGGACGAAGATGCATTCAAGCTATGGAAGAAAGTTGCGGGGTTATCAGAATCGAAGATCATCAAAATCGCAACCTCCGATAATTTCTGGGCAATGGGCGATATGGGGCCTTGCGGACCCTGTTCGGAGATATTTTACGACCATGGCTCTCATATCGCTGGTGGTCCACCCGGTTCCACCGATTCCGAAGGTGACCGCTTTATCGAGATCTGGAATCTTGTCTTTATGCAATTCGAGCAACAGGAAGGTGGCAAGCGCGCGAACTTACCGAGACCATCAATCGATACCGGCATGGGGCTCGAGCGTATCTCCGCGGTTCTGCAGGGCACGCATGACAATTATGAAACCGATCTTTTTCGCGCGCTCATACGTGCGAGTGTAGATCTCACTAATGTCGAGGCGGAAGGCGTCTATAAAGCTAGCCATCGGGTGATCGCCGATCATCTTCGCGCGTCTTCCTTCCTGATCGCTGATGGCGTGCTCCCATCCAACGAGGGTCGTGGTTACGTGCTGCGCCGGATCATGCGGCGCGCCATGCGGCACGCGCAGCTCCTCGGTGCGAAAGACCCGCTGATGTGGCGGCTCGTTCCCGTCCTCGTGCGAGAAATGGGTCAAGCGTATCCGGAGTTGTTGCGGGCCGAAGCGCTGATCAGCGAAACTCTCAAACTTGAGGAGACCCGCTTTCGGCGCACTCTTGAGCGAGGTCTTGCTTTGCTCGAAGAAGAAAGCAAGGGCATGAAGCGCGGAGCTAAATTTTCTGGCGAGATCGCTTTCAAACTTTACGACACTTACGGTTTTCCACTTGACCTTACACAAGATGCATTACGGTCACGAGGGATCGAAGTTGACAGCAAAAATTTTACAACGGCGATGGATCGCCAGCGCGAAAAAGCGCGTGCTGCTTGGTCTGGTTCGGGTGACGTGGCGGCTGAGACGATCTGGTTTGAGTTGCGTGAAAAGACTGGTGCAACAGAATTTCTCGGTTATGAGACCGAAAATGCCGAGGGTGTCATCATCGCGCTGGTACGTGACGGCAAGGAAGTCGCCACACTCAAGACCGGCGAGACTGGTTTCGTTTTGCTCAATCAAACTCCATTTTATGGCGAATCCGGTGGCCAGGTCGGTGACACTGGTCAGCTGTTAGGCGAGGGTGTTCGTTTTCGTGTGACAGATACTCAGAAGAAGGTGGGTGATCTGATTGCACATTCAGGGGTGGTAGAAGCGGGCACTCTGAAACTTGGGTTGGTGTTCTCGCTAGACGTCGATCATTCGCGCCGAGATGATATTCGCCGCAATCATTCAGCAACTCACCTTCTGCATGAAGCTCTGCGTCAGGTGCTCGGAAATCATGTCGCTCAAAAAGGCTCGTTGGTGGCGCCCGACCGGTTGCGCTTCGATTTTTCGCATCCGAAGCCAATAGAAGAGGGCGAACTTGCAAAGATCGAAGATCTTGCGAATGCCATTGTGATTCAGAATGCACCCGTGATGACCAAATTAATGGCTTTGGACGACGCAATCGCTTCCGGTGCACGTGCTTTATTTGGTGAAAAATATAGCGATGAGGTGCGGGTTGTCGCCATGGGCAAGTCCGGCGGCAATAGTATGGGCTGGTCGATTGAGCTATGTGGTGGCACCCATGTCGGACGCACCGGAGACATTGGTTTGATCACGGTGATTTCCGAGGGTGGGGTCGCGGCAGGCGTCCGCCGGGTTGAGGCACTGACGGGCAAGGCTGCGCGTCATCACCTTGCGCGGGAAGCGGGTGCGCTACGTGAGGTTGCCGATCGCCTTAAAGCACCCCATTCTGAAATTCCGTCTCGCCTCGAAATGCTGATCGAAGACCGCAAACGGCTCGAACGCGAGCTTTCTGAAGCACGAAAGAAATTGGCTATGAGCGGTGGGGCAAAGGGCACCGAAGATGGTATCCGCACCGTCGGGAGCGTCAAACTCCTGGCGCGTTTCGTCGAAGGTATCGAGATGAAAGATCTGAAGAGCCTTGCCGACGAGGGCAAACGTCAAATTGGCTCCGGCATCGTGGCGATTGTTGGCGTCAGCGAAGAAGGTAAGGCGGGACTTGTTGTGGGTATTACTGAAGATCTTACGGAGCGTTACAATGCGGTCGATCTGGCTCGCCGTGGCGCTGAAGCACTCGGAGGCAAAGGCGGCGGTGGACGGCGCGACATGGCTCAGGCCGGAGGGCCAAATGGCATGAATGCCGAAGCGGCCTTGGCAGCTATTGCCGCCGCAATTGGATCTTCCTGAACGGCAAATTTGCCTAAGACCAAGCAATGAAACTCGGCACGAATCCGACGAACGAAAATAAGGCTGCGAGTCGACGCGCTCCGCAAGTACGCCGCCGTATTTATGAGCTTCTGGAGCATGGCCCAATCGGCGACGGCCCCAACCAACTCGTGAACCGCCTGTTGATGGCGCTCATCATCGTCAACCTCATCGCCGTTACGCTTGAGTCAGTACCGTCACTTGCGGCGCGTTACCGAATTATGTTTGGCGTCATTGAAGCAGTATCGCTTGCTGTCTTCACAATCGAATATCTCTTGAGAGTGTGGGTAGCGGCCGAACATGCGCCTCACAGCCGGCTTTCCGTGCATCGTGCACGGTTGAAATTCATGCTCAGCCCCGAAGGAGTCGTTGATCTCCTCGCCGTATTTCCATTCTGGGTGGCCATCTTTGCTTCAGCGGATCTACGCTTCATAGCAGTGTTCCGATTTGTGCGTTTCTTGAAACTTGTGCGCCATTCCACCGCTATGCAGTCGCTATTCAATGCAGTTTATTCAGAGCGCCGGGCTTTGCTCGGTAGTCTTGTTATTCTTTTTGGCACGGCAATGATCGCAGCTTCGATAATGCATCTGGTCGAACGTGAAGCGCAGCCAGACAAGTTCGGCACGATTCCCGATGCTTTATGGTGGGCTATCGTAACACTTGGAACCGTAGGCTATGGAGATGTGGTGCCGATTACGGTGCTTGGCAAACTTGTTGCCGGGGTTACGATTTTTTTTGGTCTCATTATGGTTGCATTGCCCGTCGGTATCACTGCGACTGCATTTGCTAATGAAATTCACCGCCGTGACTTTGTGGTGACCTGGGGAATGGTGGCACGCGTGCCGCTATTTTCCGAGCTCAATGCGGCCGAGATAGCGGACATCACGACGCTTCTACGGGCACAAACTTTCGAGCCGAGAGATGTGATTATACGAAGAGGTGAGCCCGGTCATTCTATGTATTTTATTGCGGCTGGCGAAGTTGAGATTGAGTTGCCAAAAAAGCGAGTACGACTGGGCGTCGGGCATTTCTTTGGGGAAGTCGCAATCTTGCGGCGAACGAAACGTTCCGCTACCGCAATCGCGATTTCGCGGACAAATCTTCTTATTTTGGATGCGCATGATCTCCATGCACTGATGGAGCGCGACCCCCGTATTGCCGAGCGCGTGAATGAAATCGCTCAGAATCGGCAAGCCGGGGATGCTAATACCAGTGATTGAAGGGCGGAAACTAAGCCATGGCCTTTCTGAGATTTTCGTCAATCTTATCGAGGAAACCGGTCGTGGAGAGCCACTTTTGATCGACGCCTACGAGAAGCGCTAGATCCTTCGTCATGAATCCCGCCTCCACCGTATCAATGCAAACCTTCTCCAAAGTAGAAGCGAATTTCGCAAGTTCCTTATTGTCGTCTAGATTCGCGCGATGTGCGAGCCCACGAGTCCAAGCGAAAATCGAGGCAATGGAGTTAGTTGAGGTCTCCTTACCCTTCTGATATTCGCGATAATGCCGCGTAACCGTTCCGTGCGCCGCTTCTGACTCCATCACTTTGCCGTCGGGTGTTGTCAGCACCGATGTCATGAGGCCAAGTGATCCATATCCTTGTGCTACCGTATCGGACTGCACATCGCCATCATAATTCTTACAGGCCCAGACATAACCGCCGGACCATTTCATCGCTGCGGCAACCATATCATCGATCAGCCGATGTTCGTAGGTGATCTTATTCTTCTCGAATTCAGATTTGAATTCACGGTCATAAATTTCCTGAAAAATATCCTTAAAGCGTCCATCATAGATTTTCAGGATCGTGTTCTTGGTCGACAGATAGACTGGGTAACGGCGTGACAATCCGTAATTTAATGAGGCACGTGCGAAATCGCGAATCGAGTCATCGAGATTATACATCGCCATCGCGATGCCGCTGCTCGGAGCTTGAAAAACCTCGTGTTCGATTATCTTGCCGTCTTCGCCGGTAAATTTGATCGTGATTTTGCCCTTTCCGGGAAATCTGAAATCCGTCGCACGATATTGATCACCGTATGCGTGGCGGCCAATGATGATCGGCTTTGTCCAGCCTGGCACCAGCCTTGGCACGTTCTTGCAGATGATCGGCTCACGGAATATTACGCCACCCAAGATGTTGCGTATCGTCCCGTTCGGGGAGCGCCACATCTTTTTCAGATTAAATTCTTTAACGCGTGCTTCGTCGGGTGTGATCGTTGCGCATTTTACGCCGACCCCCACTTTTTTAATCATTTCGGCGGCATCGATGGTCACCTGATCGTCGGTTTTGTCACGGTATTCGACGCCGAGGTCATAATAGAGAAGCTGAATATCGAGGTACGGATGAATCAGCTTATCCTTGATCAGCTGCCAGATGATGCGAGTCATCTCGTCACCATCAAGCTCGACGACCGGGTTTTTAACCTTGATTTTCGCCATGGTGGAAATGCTTTCCTTAAAAAAACGATGATCGGGTTGTGAGTGGGGCGGCTGTTCGATATGGCTGCCAATTACTAGCGGGCGTCGCTATAGCATCGGGCGGCAAAAGGACAAAGTCGACCTTCGCTGGGTGCGAGGACAGTAGATGAAAGAGAGATCATGCCAGGGGCGGGGACCGATCGAACCAAGGAATGGCTGACGGGCGGACCGGTTATCATTCTCGTTGAACCGCAACTTGGCGAAAATATTGGTGCCGCCGCCCGGGCTATGGGAAATTTCGGAATCTCAAAATTGAGATTGGTCAGACCACGCGATGGTTGGCCAAGTATGCAAGCACAGAGATCAGCTTCAGGCGCGGACCGAATTCTGGAGCAAGCCAAACTCTTTGACACGCTGGAAGCTGCGATTACGGATTGCACACTGGTGATTGCTGCGACGGCGCGTCAGCATGACCAAGCGAAGGAGGTGGTAAGTGCCGAGGGCGCGGCGCGTCGAATTGTGCCACTGGTTGCAGCCGGCGAAACCGTCGCTGTAGTTTTTGGACGTGAGCGCAATGGACTTGAGAATGAGGAAGTCGGCTTGGCCGATTTCATTCTCACCCTGCCGGTAAATCCGGCGTTTGCATCACTGAATCTCGCGCAAGCTGTCGCTGTCGTCTCGTACGAGTGCTTCAAGCTGGCAACCAATGATCAACTACCGTTCTTGAAGCGGGCCAGATCGAGGTCGGCTCCAAAGGAGCAATTGCTTGCTTTTTTCGATATGCTTGAACGCGAGCTTAATAAAGTGGAGTTCTTTCGCCCGCCTGAAAAGCAGACAACAATGATTGTCAATTTACGGAACATTATCACTCGTATGAACCCAACACAGCAGGATATCCAAACCTTGCATGGCGTGATCATGGCGATCGCACAAGGCCGGAAAGGGCCAGCAAGGGGTGGCATACTCGATAGCGCGGAGGCAGGAGCGCTTCGGACGTTGCTCGCTGAACATGGCAGCGGCCGCGTACCTTCCGAGCAGGGACCAGTTCGAGGGCTCGCGCGCCTGTTGCGACGAAATCCCACTGACGCGGAAAGAATACTTTGGCGCGGACTAGTCAATGACCGGCGCTTTGCGACGCGTGCTTTCAAGCATCAGGTCCCCGTGGGATCGCATATTCCAGACTTTGTGTCGTTTTCTTTGCGAACGGTCATCGACCTCATCCCTGCCGAAGAATCCAGGCAATCCGTTTTCGCCCGGGCTGAAAGACATAAATGGCTAGCCGCACGTGATTATAAGATCATCGTGATGCGGGCGGCCGATATCGAAACTGATTTAAAAAAGCAGCTCGATCGGCTTGATGCCGAAATCGTTGAACGCTAAACCTGAAATGTCCGGGTCAGATAAAAATCCTTCTTCTGTTCTAGTCTTTGACTCAGGCCTTGGAGGTCTCACTGTTCTGCGTGAGATTTCCCTTCAACGGCCCGATCTTCATCTTATTTATGCAGCAGATGATGCAGCCTTTCCTTACGGTCGTATCGAAGAACAGGCGCTCACTGAACGGGTTGTTGCGGTTGTTGGAAGTCTCATCACACAGCTAAGTCCCGCTCTTGTGGTAATAGCGTGCAATACCGCTTCAACACTAGCTCTTCCTTTACTTCGAAAACGATATTCGATCCCGTTCGTCGGAACTGTTCCCGCCGTTAAACCTGCCTGCGAGCGTTCAGTCACGAAACGTGTGAGCGTACTTGCAACGTCGGGGACGGTACGCCGAGATTACACACAAGCCTTGATCCGCGAATTTGGGGCCGATATTCAGGTGACGCTTGTTGGCAGCGAACGTCTTGCAGCGCTCGCAGAGGCCGCGCTACAGGGCGAGCAAGTATCAGACGATGAGATTGCCCAAGAAATTCGTGCCTGTTTTGTTGACGGTAGTGCGCGAACGGACACTATCGTGCTTGCCTGTACACATTATCCGCTCATCTTAGACCGATTGAAGAAGCTATCGCCCTGGCCTGTTGAATGGATCGACCCGGCGGGAGCCATTGCACGGCGCGTTGCCAGCTTACTTCCGCTTTCGCAGGGGTCGAAAGGGCAACCGATTGAAGCTTATTTCACGAGCGGGCGGCCGCCGACACCAGCACTCGTTAAAACGCTCGCACAATTCGGCGCTAAAGCTTGCCAAAACGATGCATTGAAAATACCCGTTTGACAGAGCAAGCCCCTCTCGGCTATCCCCACAGCGCTTGGCGGGCCTTCGGGCCCGCTTGGCTTTCCAGCACCCGCGATGGGGAACCGACGCACGGTCTCTCGTCTGTCGACCGGAAGTTCCGGTAGAGGAGGGCGCGATCCGAAACGAGGAAGGGATCTGCGATGTCAAAGCGTATTTCGGCGAAGCATAAACTCGATCGCCGTATGGGCGAAAATATCTGGGGCCGCCCTAAGAGCCCGGTGAATCGCCGCGAATATGGCCCGGGTCAGCACGGACAGCGTCGCAAGGGGAAGCTGTCTGACTTCGGTGTGCAGTTGCGCGCTAAGCAAAAACTCCGGGGCTATTACGCCAACATTTCCGAGAAGCAGTTTCGCAATATTTATGCTGAAGCATCGCGGATGCGTGGCGATACCGGCGCGATTCTGATCGGGCTGCTCGAACGCCGCTTGGATGCAGTCGTCTATCGCGCGAAATTAGCGCCGACCGTTTTTGCCTCGCGTCAGATCGTGTCCCATGGCCATGCGATGGTGAATGGCAAGCGCGTAACCATCCCGAGTTATCGTGTTGAGGTCGGCGATACCATAGAGCTGACGGCTCGCGGAAAAGAGTTGATCATTGTGATTGAAGCCTCGCAATCGAGTGAACGCGACGTGCCAGATTATATTGAGGCTGATCACAAGAAGATGACGGCCAAAATGACTCGCGTGCCGACGCTGACAGAAGTGCCTTATCCCGTTCAGATGGAACCGCACCTTGTGATCGAATTCTATTCGCGCTAACGGTTTCGCGATATCGAAACAAAAAGGCCGCGTTCGAGCGGCCTTTTTATTGGTGGTGGAAGAGGTCCAGTACGATCAAGCGCGTTCGGTGATCTTCACGCCCTTTTCCTTCAGCATGCCCTGCAATTCGTTTGACTGAAACATTTCGCGGATAATGTCGCAACCTCCCACGAACTCGCCCTTTACGTAAAGCTGCGGGATGGTCGGCCAATTCGAATAGACCTTGATGGCCTGCCGCAGTTCGTCGGAGTCGAGAATGTTGACCCCTTTATACGGAACACCGAGGTAATCGAGGATCTGCACAACCTGGCCGGAAAAGCCGCACTGTGGGAATTGCGGTGTCCCCTTCATAAAAAGAACCACGTCGCTCGATTTCACTTGTTGGTCGATGAATTCATTGATGCTCATGCTTGTTCCTCAACGGCCTTCTGGTATCGTGGTCTGGAGCGCCAGTGCGTGAAGTGCTCCGCCCATAGAACCTTTGAGCGCAGCATAGACCATTTGATGCTGTTGCACACGGCTCTTTCCGCGGAAGCTTTCGGCCACGACCGTGGCGGCATAATGATCGCCGTCGCCCGCGAGATCTCGGATTTCCACCATCGCATCGGGAATCGCTTCCTTGATTAAGCGCTCAATGTCACGGGCATTCATCGCCATCTATGGTCTCCCCGCTCACGCGTTCGGGCTGGCTTCCATGTAGGCGGGGAACCAGCCCTCGTGAATCATCTGCAAGCTTGACACCAATATTGGGTTCTCGCCCGGAAGCGTCAATTGGTGGCCTCCGGTTGTGCCCAATCGCTGCAGCGGAACGCGGATTCTGGCGGCCGCTGCCTCGATCTTGGGCAGCTCAGCGGAATTGGCGGTGATTACGTAACGAGCCTGATCTTCACCGAACCAAAAGGCGTGGGTGGGCACCTCGATCAGTGGGTCATGCAACACGGCCCCGATGTTTGAAGCTAATGCCATTTCAGCCAGGGCTACCAGTAAGCCCCCGTCCGATAAATCGTGTACGGCGGTAGCTTGGCCCCCCTGAATCAGTGCGCGGACGAAATCCCCATTGCGTTTTTCGATGGCGAGATCGACCGGCGGAGGGGCTCCTTCCTCGCGACCGAGAATCGTCCTCAAAAAAATCGATTGTCCCAGCCAGCCCTTGGTGTCACCGACTAGGAGGATCACTTCGCCCTCCGCCTTGAAAGAAAGGGACGAAGACCTCGAGAGATCGTTGAGCAATCCGACGCCGCCAATCGTGGGCGTTGGTAGGATCGCGCGGCCGTTGGTTTCATTATAGAGCGAGACGTTGCCAGACACGACCGGGAAATCGAGCGCCTTGCAGGCTTCAGAAATTCCGCGAACGCAATAGACGAATTGGCCCATGATTTCTGGGCGCTCGGGATTGCCGAAATTCAGGTTATCGGTAATCGCGAGCGGGAGGGCGCCGACCGCCGTTAAATTTCGCCAGGCCTCGGCGACCGCCTGTTTCCCGCCTTCGAACGGATCGGCCTCGCAATAACGCGGTGTCACGTCGGTCGTCATTGCGAGTGCCTTCGGCCCGTCCTCGATGCGCACGACGGCGGCATCGCCACCGGGGCGTTGCAATGTATTGTTGAGAATAATGTAGTCGTACTGTTCCCAAACCCAGCGCTTAGAACAAAGATCGGGAGAGCCGATCAACTTCTCTAGAGCCGCACCGATCGAAACTGGGCACGGGATCGTCGCCGGATCGAGGACAGGAAGTTTTTTTGGGTCGGCAAATGGCCGATTATATTCGGGGGCCTGGTCGCCGAGTTCCTTGATCGGGAGGTCGGCCATGACGTCGCCTTGGTAGCGAACGATGAAGCGGGAGCTAGTGGTGGTCTTTCCGACAATCGCGAAATCGAGGCCCCATTTTCTAAAGATTGCTTCGGCCTCTTTTTCCTTTTCTGGCTTCAGCACCATCAACATCCGCTCCTGGCTTTCAGAGAGCATCATTTCGTAAGGTGTCATCGCGGCTTCACGAGTCGGAATAGCGTCCAGATCCAGAGTGATGCCGAGGTCGCCTTTCGCGCCCATTTCGACGGCGGAGCAGGTGAGGCCCGCTGCACCCATATCCTGGATCGCAACCACGCAGCCCGCGTGCATAATTTCGAGACTGGCTTCGAGCAAAAGTTTTTCTGCGAATGGATCACCGACTTGAACGGTAGGGCGTTTTTCACTCGATGCATCGTCGAATTCGGCCGACGCCATGGTCGCCCCGTGGATGCCATCGCGTCCGGTTTTCGAGCCGAGATAGACGACGGGCCGACCGACACCGGTCGCCTTGGCATAGAAAATCTTATCTTTCTCGGCGAGGCCGACCGCCATCGCATTGACGAGAATATTACTGTCATAACGCGGGTGAAATCCTGTCGAACCGCCGACCGTTGGCACACCGAAACTGTTTCCGTAACCACCGATGCCCGCAACGACGCCCGAAACGAGCGCGCGCGTTTTCGGATGCTTAGGGTCGCCGAAGCGGAGCGAATTTAGGCACGCGATCGGCCGGGCTCCCATAGTGAATACGTCGCGCAAAATTCCGCCGACACCTGTTGCTGCTCCCTGATATGGTTCGATGAAAGACGGATGATTGTGGCTTTCCATTTTGAAGACGCAGGCGAGACCGTCGCCAATATCGATGACGCCGGCATTTTCACCGGGTCCCTGGATCACCCATGGCGCTTTTGTTGGCAATCCGCGCAAGTGCACCTTGGATGACTTATAGGAACAATGTTCATTCCACATCGCCGAAACAATACCGAGTTCGGTGAAACTTGGATCGCGGCCGATGAGGTTGCGAAAGCGCTCGTACTCATCCGGCTTGAGGCCGTGCTCAGCTACGAGCGCGGGCGTGATTTTAGGCTCATTCGGGCTCATCTCAGGCGGCTTCAAGCGTCTCAACGAGACTTTCGAACAATCTTCGTCCGTCGGTGGGTCCGACAATTGGGTCAACATGGTTTTCCGGATGCGGCATCAGGCCGAGTACATTCAACCTCTCGGATAAAATGCCCGCTATGGCATTGGTTGCGCCATTGTAATTGAACGCAGGATTGAGCTTTCCGTCCGGCGCCGTGTAACGAAGCGCCACGCGATTTTCCCCTTCGAGCCGTGCGATTGTTTCGACATCAGCGATGTAATTTCCTTCGCCGTGTGCGATAGGGACGCGAATTACATCACCGGCGTTGTAGCGACGCGTAAAAGGCGTATCGGAACGCTCGATCCGCAAATAAACTTCCTTGCAAAGGAATCTAAGTCGCGCGTTGCGCATCAAGACGCCCGGCAATAAACCGGCTTCGCAAGCAATTTGAAACCCATTGCAAACGGCCAGTACCAAGCCGCCTTTTGCCGCATGCGAGCGCACCGCGTTCATAATCGGTGCTCGAGCGGCGATCGCGCCACAACGTAAATAATCTCCATATGAGAATCCACCGGGTATCACGACGAGATCAATGCCTTTCGGCAATTCGCTGTCGGCATGCCATACCATCGCCGGTTCTTTTCCCGAGACGAGCTTCAATGTCCGCGCCATATCGCGTTCGCGATTGATTCCAGGAAAAACGAGAACGGCTGCTTTCATTGGGTCAGCTCAAGATATCCACGCGGTAATTCTCGATGACCATATTGGCGAGCAGCGTTTCGGCTGCTTCCTTCAATTTAGCTTCGGCTTTCGTCTTGTCTGCCGCGTCAAGTTCGATGTCGAAAACCTTACCCTGCCGCACGCTCGCGATGCCATTGACACCGAGGGATTTCAGCGCGCTTTCGATTGCCTTGCCCTGCGGGTCAAGGACGCCGGATTTCAAAGTCACCAATATCCGCGCCTTCATTACCTTGCCACTCCGAAATGGAGACGGGGGCAAAGAGCCCCCGCCGAAATGCGACACGCACGCGAAAGCTTACTGCACGAGAACAGGCCCACGCCCTTGCGGTGGCTCGCCCTCGGCCATGATGCCGAGCCGTTTCGCGACTTCCGTATAGGCTTCGATCAGCCCACCGAGATCGCGGCGGAAGCGGTCTTTGTCGAGCTTCTCATTTGTCTTCATGTCCCAGAGACGGCAGCTGTCCGGACTAATTTCGTCGGCAACGACAATGCGCAGCATATCATTTTCCCACAGCCGTCCGCATTCCATCTTAAAATCGATTAGGCGGATACCAATGCCAAGGAAAAGGCCGGAGAGAAAATCATTCACACGGATAGCGAGTGCGATGATATCGTCGATCTCTTGGGTATTTGCCCAGCCAAATGCCGTGATGTGTTCTTCGGACACCATCGGGTCATTAAGTTTATCATTTTTGTAATAGAACTCGATGATCGAGCGTGGCAGCTGGGTGCCTTCTTCCAAGCCGAGACGCGTTGCAAGCGAGCCGGCAGCCACATTCCGTACCACAACTTCGATTGGAATGATCTCGACCTCACGTATCAGTTGCTCGCGCATGTTGAGTCGACGAATGAAGTGCGTCGGCACCCCGATATCGTTCAGACGCTGAAAGATATATTCGGAGATGCGGTTATTGAGCACGCCCTTACCATCGATCACGTCATGCTTTTTTGCATTAAACGCGGTCGCATCGTCCTTGAAGTGCTGAACGAGGGTTGCAGGTTCCGGTCCTTCGTAAAGGATCTTGGCCTTGCCCTCGTAAATTTTCCGGCGGCGGCTCATGGGCATGTACCGTATTTTGAGAAAATCCATCGTCGCGGACAACTCCGGTGGCTTTTTCCGCGCAAGCCTACCGAACTTAGGGTGCTTGCGTCGGGGGTGGTAGAAACGGAAACTGTTCCACTGCACGTCACCGAGTGGAACCTAGCCGATCAAAGGGATCAGCACAATGCAAAGTGGACGTTGTCCCGCGCCATTCTAAGTCCTGCAAGACAGTTGATCCGCAGTCGACAGACCGATATCAAAGCGAATCGACCCGGGGAAGACGCGGCCATCCGAGCCGCAATTGAGGATTAGATGACGACCTTCGACAAGCGTGAAGAGGGATTCGAGCAGCAATTTGCGCACGACGAAGAGCTGCGCTTCAAGGCGACCGCGCGGCGGAATAAGCTGTTCGGTTTGTGGGCCGCAGGTAAGCTTGGTTTAAAGGGCGCCGACGCCGAGGCCTATGCCAAAAGTGTTGTTGTCGCGGAGTTCGAGGAAGCGAGCGATCACGATGTTTTCCGGAAAGTTCGCGGCGACTTGGATGCAAAGAAAGTCGCGGGCATCACGGATGAGCAGCTTCGTAAGACGATGACCGAATTGCTCGCGCGCTCGGTCGACGAAATCAAGGCCGGGCGATAGTTTCCTATCGCCGCCTGTTTCGGACAAAAAATGATTGAACTTGGAGCAACATTAGGACTTGCCGGGCGTCTGCGTGCAAACGAGACGGTATTTAATGCGTGGGTCACCTTGGCGCAGCCCGCCATTCTGCAAGAGCTTGCCCGGGCGGGATTTCATTCGATCACACTCGATTTTCAGCACGGGCTTTGCTCCTTCGATAGCCTTGTGAGCTGCATTCCGACCGCGGTATCGCATAAAATGTCCGTTTGCGCTCGCTTACCGCTCGCGGATCATGCTCTGGCGAGTCGGGTGCTCGACGCCGGTGCCGGCGCTGTCATTATGCCGATGATCAATTCGGCGGCTGAAGCGAAAATGTTGGTGAATACCGTAAAGTTTCCACCAATGGGTGAGCGCAGCTGGGGCCCACATACCGCCCTCGGACTGTCAGGCCTCGACCGCGCCGAGTTTCTTCGCTGTGCAAATGATTTTTCCCTTGCCTTCGGCATGATTGAGACGACGGAAGCTCTTGAAAAAATTGAGGCCATCCTAATCACACCGGGCCTCGACGGAATTTTTATTGGTCCGAACGATCTATCGATCTCGATGACGCATGGTCGACTGGTCGATCCGGCGCATCCGCCTGTGCTTGCCGCAATCGAAAAAGTGCTTTCGCTCTCGCTGAAGCACAAGAAATTTCCCGGAATCTTTGCAGGTAGCGCGGAGACTGCGCGAGAATATGCGAAGCGTGGCTTTAAATTTATCGCGATGGGCTCTGATCTAGGATATCTGCGCGCGGGGGCCACGAATGCGCTGGCTATGGCAAAGGGCGATCCTTCGACGGTTAAATCCTTGAATTGGTTTTAAGACTTACCGAAAACCCGCTTGAAGATCGTGTCGACGTGTCTCAAGTGGTGATTCAAATCGAAACTGCCTTCAAGCTCTGATTCACTAAGTTTTTGAGTCACTTCCGGGTCGGCTTTGAGCAGTTTTAGGAAGTCGCCTTCGCCAGCCCAGGCCTTCATCGCATTTCTTTGCACTAGCTTGTAAGCTGCTTCGCGCGCGAGTCCCTTTTGGACAAGGGACAGTAGCACGCGCTCGGAATGAACGAGACCCCCAAACATCTCCAGATTTCGCTTCATCGCTTGTGGATAGACAAGCAACTTGTCGATGACGCCGGTTAGGCGATCGAGCGCAAAATCGAGTGTGATGGTTGCATCAGGACCGATCATACGCTCGACGGAAGAGTGCGAGATGTCGCGTTCGTGCCAGAGCACAACATTTTCCAGCGCAGGCGTCACATAAGCGCGGATCATCCGGGCGAGCCCTGCGAGGTTCTCCGAAAGCACTGGATTTCGCTTGTGGGGCATCGCAGAGGAGCCTTTCTGTCCCTCCGCAAAAAATTCTTCAGCTTCTCGAACTTCCGTTCGCTGCAGGTGGCGGACTTCAGTCGAAAGTCGCTCGATCGATGAGGCAATAACTCCGAGCGTTGCGAAAAACATTGCATGGCGGTCGCGCGGGATGATTTGACTCGATATTGGTTCGATCGCAAGGTTCATTTTTTTTGCGACATAAGCCTCGATGCGTGGGTCGTTGTTGCCGTACGTCCCTACAGCGCCGGAGATGGCGCAGGTCGCAATCTCGACGCGCGCCTGTTTCAGACGTTCCAGCGCACGCACGAATTCGGCATAAGCGAAAGCGAGCTTTAGTCCAAACGTCGTCGGTTCCGCATGCACGCCGTGCGAGCGCCCAATGGTTGGCGTCATCTTATGTTCAAACGCGCGGCGTTTCAGAGCGTCGAGCAGGCGCTCGACGTCTTTGATCAAAATATCCGCGGCTCGGGAAAGTTGAACTGCTAGACAGGTATCGAGCACATCGGAAGAAGTAAGGCCGAGATGGACGAAGCGCGCTTCTGGTCCCACGATCTCAGCGAGATGCGTTAAAAACGCGATAACATCGTGTTTCACCTCGCGCTCGATGGCATCGATTCGCATGATGTCAAATTTCGCGTTCTTGGCTTTATCCCAGACCTTCTTCGCCGCGTCCTTCGGAATGATCCCGAGTTCTGCCATCGCGTCGGCAGCGTGGGCCTCAATCTCGAACCAAATTCGGAAGCGGGTTTCAGGCGACCAAATCGCGACCATCTCTGGCCGGGAGTAGCGTGGGATCATCAGGCCGCCTCGCCGCGTGCGGTCGCGGCCGCATTGCGAATCGCCGAGATGTTGGCGCGATAGGCATCGATGTTGCCGCCCTTGAAAACGGCGGAGCCGGAGACGAGCACATTCGCTCCTGCGCGTGCGACGAGTGGCGCCGTCTCCGGCGAAATTCCGCCGTCGATTTCGATGTCGATAGGGCGGCCGCTAGCCATGGCGTGAAGATTGCGAATCTTGTCGACCGCGGTCGGAATAAACTTCTGACCGCCATAACCGGGGTTGACCGCCATTACGAGGATTAGATCAACAAGATCGATCAAATGTTCGATTGTAGACGCGGGAGTCGCGGGGTTCAGCGTGATGCCTACCTTTTTGCCAAGCGCGCGGATCGATTGCAGAGAGCGATGGACGTGGGGTCCGGATTCGACGTGAACCGTGATGATATCGGCGCCGGCCTTGGCGAACGCCTCGAGATATGGATCGCAGGGCGCGATCATCAAATGAACGTCGAGCGTCTTTTTGGTGATCGGGCGAAGTGCCTTCACCACCTCAGGGCCGATGGTGATATTCGGCACGAAATGTCCGTCCATCACATCGACGTGGATCCAGTCGGCGCCGGCTGCCTCAAGCGCGCGTACTTCATCACCTAGCCGCGCAAAATCAGCGGAGAGTATGGAGGGCGCGATAATAAGCGGGCGAGTCGACATGTTGTTTGCAGCACAGGCAGTAACATGCGGCTTGTCCGCCCGGCAACCTCGCTGCGATAATTCGCTAAATTCAGGGGCTGAAGCGATCGCGCCAGCAAGGTTGTGCGCCGGGAAAGGGAAGCGCAGTGGCCTCGAACACGCCGCGCGCGACCGCGCGAGCAAGCGTATTGGCGGCGATCGCTCCGAGTTCGCTGAGTTCGCCGACTGGATCGGCAAGTTTTCGCCGTCCCGTTGCGGCCGAAAATACAATATCTCCGTCGATAGGCGTATGCGCGGGATAAATCGCGCGGGCAATTCCGTCGTGTGCCATGACCGCGAGTTGTTTTGCTTGCGCCTTAGTAAGGGTCGCGTCCGTAGCGACAACAGCGATTGTGGTGTTTTCTCCAGGACGACCTTTGGTTTTCGCGATACGGGCGGCTGGAGGCATGCTAATCGGGAAACCGCGCCCGCCGAATTCTCTACCTTCTTCCCAGCATCCTGCCCAAAAATGTGGCCCATCGCCCACGATGACGCTCCCCGCGGCATTCACGGCGGCGATGGCGCCGACGATATGACCATCACGCGTGCGCATTGATGCCGAACCAAGTCCGCCCTTCAGATTGACTGTATTGGCGCCAAAACCAGCGCCCGCTGTGCCGAGTTTGAAATTCGAATTCGCGGCCTTCGCTGCTTCGTAGCCGAGATCGCGATACGGCGCATGGCGGCCCCAATCTTTATCGCCGCCATTCAGCAAGTCGAACAGGATCACACCGGAGACGATCGGCACTCGCATATTTCCGATTGCAAAACCGCGTCCTTGTTCCCTGAGGTGGGATTGCGCACCGCCGCACGCATCGAGCCCAAACGCCGAGCCGCCGGACAGAATGATGGCATCGGTCAGCTCGACCGTGCGATGCGGTTCCATACGATCGGTTTCGCGCGTGCCTGGCGCACCGCCGCGCACATCGACGGCGGCGGTCGAGGCCTGCTCGAAGACGATTGCCGTAACGCCCGAGGCAAGCCGGGCATCCTCGACATTGCCTACCAATATGCCGGGAACGTCGGTGATAAGATTCCGCAGCGCTGTCACAAGCAATCCTCGCGTCGGGGACTGGAAATGAAGCCCATCGTCTTGCCTTCCGCAAGGGAGCGGCGCCGTTATCTCGCCGATCAAAAAGCAGCGAGCGGCGTATCGCCCGGTTGCCCTTCGCATGCGGGAACGGCAAAAGAGAGCTATGAGCGACGTGTCTATCCCCGCAGCACTGGTCGCAGGGCTGGTGAGCTTTCTCTCGCCCTGCGTACTTCCGCTGGTCCCGCCTTATCTGTGCTTTCTCGCCGGTACGACGTTCGAGCATCTGATCGCGCGCGAGCCAGGTCCGTTGGTTGCCAGGCGCGAGCTCGCGACGGCACTGCTGTTCGTGCTTGGCTTTACGACGGTGTTCGTGTTGCTGGGTGCCAGCGCTTCCGCGGTCGGGAGCCTGCTCCGCGAGTATTCAGCGGCGCTTACGATCTTTGCAGGGCTTGCCGTCATGATCATGGGTCTGCACTTTCTCGGTGCATTTCACCTCCCGTTTCTCACTCGAACGGTGCGTCTCCATGTCGAAAAGCCGGTCGGTCTGTGGGGTGCTTACGCGATGGGGCTTGCATTCGCATTCGGCTGGACACCCTGCATTGGCCCTGTGCTCGCAGCGATCCTTGCCGTTGCCGGGTCCGAATCCACGGTCGCACGGGGCGCTGGATTGCTCGGGGTCTATTCACTTGGCCTCGGAATCCCGTTCTTGCTCGCCGCCTTCGCACTGAAACCTTTCGTGGGATTTCTCGCTCGCATGCGCAAGCATCTCGGCTCGGTCGAGAAAGTCATGGGCGGCCTTCTGGTGTTAACCGGGGTCGCTTTTCTCACCGGCTGGATCAGCCAGGCGAGTTACTGGATTCTCGAAACTTTCCCAGCGCTCTCGCGCTTCGGTTAAATTAAAAGAAAAAAGCCCGCCTTGGGCGACGGGCTTCGATCTCTCTCGAGCGTATTCAGGTTACATCTCTGAATAAGAGCCGTCTTTCTTCCATACGTAAATCACATAGTCGAGGACGGTAATGTCCCCTTTCTTGTCATAGGAAATCGGTCCAAGCACCGTGCTCCAATTGCCGGCCCGGATGATTTCGGCAACTTTCTTCGAGTCGGTGGTTCCCGCTTGCGTCGCGGCCTGGGCCCATATCTGGAATGCAGCGTAGGAATAAAGTGTGTAGCCTTCGGGATCGATCCCTTTCGCCTTGAACCGATCTACGATCGCTGCGGCTGTCGGACGTTTGCGCGGATCGGCGCCGAACGTCATGAGTGTACCTTCGCTGCTGGCGCCCGTGATTGCCGCAAACTCTTTGTCCGCAAGCGCGTCGCCGGCCATCAATACGGTCTTCATTCCCTGATCGCGCATTTGGCGGAGAATGAGACCAGCTTCCTGATGATAACCGCCAACAAAAACCACGTCGATATTTGCGGCCTTCATCTTGGATACTAGTGCCGTGAAGTCCTTATCTCCTTTTGTATATGCCTCAAATAACTTTTCTTGCACACCGGCCTTGTTCATCGCTTTCTTGGTTTCATCTGCGAGTCCTTTGCCATAGGTCGTCTTGTCATGGAGGATCGCTATGTTTTTAGTTGCATAATTTTTTGCCAGATAATCGCCAGCGACCCGGCCTTGCTGATCATCACGGCCGCAAACACGGAATGTATTCCACAAGCTCCGCTCCGTGAAAGTGGGATTGGTCGAGGCGGGCGTGATCTGGAGCACATCGCCCTCGGCGTAGGCTTCAGAAGCGGGGATCGATGAGGAAGAACAGTAGTGTCCCGCGACAAACGCTATTTTGGCTGACGCGAATTTCTCGGCGATAGAGCGAGCTTGTTTCGGATCGCACTGATCGTCACCGATTTCCAATTTCAGTTTTTTGCCGAGAATGCCGCCTGCTGCATTGATGTCGGCGACCGCGAGTTCGGCGCCATCTTTCATCTGCCGTCCAAAGACTGCTTCTGCTCCCGTCATTGGTCCGGCGACGGCAACTGGAATGTCTTGCGCGACGGCGGCGCTTGCGATGGTCAGCGCCGTCGCAAATAGAAAGCCTGTGATGTATAGTTTTTTCATGCGCTAATCCCCCTTGGCGCGATGATTGGTTCGCGAACCGAAAACGGCCGCGATGGACGATAGTTCCGTTACTATTTTCACTGCTTTTGGGTGGAAGTCACGTGAGAAAAAATAAGGCTGGCTTATTCGCCCTCGAGATAGGCAGTGCGCACTTCGGGCCGGTCCAGCAGTTCCTGCCCGGTTCCTTCCATCGTAACGGTACCATTCACAAGGACATAGCCACGATGGGCGAGGCGGAGTGCATGATAAGCATTCTGTTCCACAAGGAAAATCGTAAGACCTTCGCTCTGATTCAGTTCGCGGATGGTTTCGAAAATCTGCTTTACGATCAAAGGTGCAAGACCGAGCGAAGGTTCATCTAGCAGCAAAAGCCGTGGCCGACTCATGAGGGCGCGTGCGATTGCAAGCATTTGCTGTTCGCCACCCGAGAGCGTACCACCGCGTTGGTCTTGCCGTTCTTCGAGGATGGGGAAAAGCGCGAAAATGCGGGCGATGTCCTGCTTGAAACCGTGAAACTTGTTGACGGATGCGCCCATCTGCAAATTTTCATAAACAGTCATGCGCGAAAAAATCCGGCGACCTTCGGGCGCTTGCGCGATACGCGCATGCATAATTTCGTGAGTTGGAAGATAAGTGATGTTTCGTCCGTCGAAAAAAATTTGCCCCTCGCGCGCTCGCGGATTGCCGCAAATCGTCATCATCAACGTGGATTTACCGGCTCCGTTTGCGCCGATCAGGCTGACGATTTCCCCGGGCTGAACTTCGAGGCTAACGCCATTCAGCGCGGGGATGTTGCCATAAGACGTTTTTACGTCTCGAACGGAAAGGAGCGGTGCGGTCATCGCGCGACTTCCTCTTCAGCAACGCCTAGATAAGCCGCGATTACCTTTGGGTCTTTATGAATTTCAGCTGGCCGGCCGTCAGCGATCTTTTTTCCATAATCGAGAACGACGACGTGATCGGAAATCTCCATAACAACCCGCATGTGATGCTCGATCAGAAGCATTGAAATCCCCGTTTCGGACCGAATGCTGAGCAATAGTTTATTGAGATCGGATGCCTCACGTGGATTGAGGCCGGCCGCCGGTTCATCGAGACAAAGAAGAACGGGTTCGGAACATAACGCGCGCGCAATTTCGAGACGCCGCTGTTGCCCATAGGCTAGTGCACCCGCAGGATCATCGGCACGTGCAAGCAAACCAACGCGATCGAGCCAAAAGCGCGCTTTCTCGGTTGCTGCATGTTCCGCCTTGAGATACCCGGGCCAGCCGAAGAGGCCGAGCAGCGTCAAGCCCGATGCCGTCATCAATGTATTGTGCTGAGCAACGAGCAGATTCTCGAGTGCGGTCATACCGGCGAAAAGACGAATGTTCTGAAACGTGCGGCCGACGCGGGCATGGGAAGCAATCCTGAAATCCGGAAGGTGTTCGAGTCGAAATTGTTGTCCATTTGCATGCGTGAGTTTCAGCGCGCCCTGGCTTGGCCGATAAAAGCCGGTGATGCAATTGAACACAGTGGTTTTGCCGGCACCATTGGGACCTATGAGCGCAGCAATCTCTCCGCGCTTCACACCGAAAGAAAGATCGTCGACCGCCACAAGGCCACCGAAACGCATCTGGAGGTGCTGTACGTCGAGAATCACATCGCTGGATTCGACGCTCATTGACGCGCTTCCTCCACGATCGCGGCAGGAATAACTTTTTTCTCTTTCAGAAAAATCGATGGTGTTCGAGTTGCAACGAGCCCGCGCGGCCGCCATACCATGATGGCAACCATCGCCCCTCCGAATATTAGCATGCGAAACTGTTCGAAGTGACGAAAAAATTCGAACCCGCCAACCATAACGAGAGCTGCGACGGCGACCCCCAACTGGGAACCCATGCCTCCCAGAACGACGATCGCAAGCACCAGCGCCGATTCCATAAATACGAAAGACTCCGGGCTGATGAATCCCTGCCGGGTCGCAAAGAAGGAACCGGCGAAGCCCGCGAACATGGCGCCTGTAGCGAAAGCGGTGAGCTTCGTATTTGTGGTGTTAATGCCGAGGGAGCGGCACGCAATTTCGTCTTCGCGGAGCGCTTCCCATGCGCGACCAATCGGGAGCCGCCGCAGCCGAAGCGTGACGAAATTCGTTAGCAGCGCAAGCGCGAGAATTACGTAATAGAGAAATACGATCCGATGGACTGCCGAAAATTCGAGACGGAAAGTTGCGGCGAATCCTTGTGGGGTGTCGGTGAATGGAATGCCGAAAAAGCTTGGACGTGGGATGCCGGAAATTCCATTTGGTCCTCCGGTAAGACTTGCCCAGTTGATCAGCACGATCCTAATAATTTCGCCAAAGGCGAGGGTGACAATGGCGAGATAATCGCCGCGCAACCGCAACACCGGAAAGCCAAGCATAACTCCCCAGAAAGCTGCGAGAATTCCAGCGAGCGGAAGGCAGATCCAAAACGAAAAACCGAAAGTCTGCGCGAGCAGTGCGTATGAATAGGCACCCACCGCGTAGAATGCGACGTAACCAAGATCGAGCAGGCCGGCGAGGCCGACAACGATGTTGAGTCCCCAGCCCAGCATTACGTAAGTCAGAACGAGGATGCCAAGATCGAGGAGATATCGATTTGAATAAAAAACAAACGGCATGAAAAGGGCGAACATCAAAAGTGCTGGTCCCGCAAAACGGCCAAGGATTTCGAGCAGTTTCCCGGACTCGGAGGGAAGTAGATTGAGAAAAGCGTAGGCGGCATGGCTTCGCACGATCAGCGCGACAAACAAACGTCCTGCAAAAATGGCAGTGACTGCGGTGAATAGAAGGGCGGGCCGCGTCGTGACGGTCAATGCGCCGGTCGGCCCGCTCTGACTGAGAAGGCCGAGCATAAGCGAAAAGAGTCCGAGTGAGACGAGAGCCGCAAGAGCGGCGTCTCTCAGTGCACCCGCGAAGTCGAGGTGAGATGTGACTCCGCTCGCTTCGCCCGGCGCGATCACGGTCGGCTCAGACTTTCTCAATTTCCGGACGTCCAAGAATTCCCGTCGGCAGGAAAATCAACGCTACAATCAAAATCGAAAAGGCAGCGACATCCTTATACTGAACCGAAAAATAAGCGGACCAGAATGTCTCGATCAGTCCAATGAGCAGACCGCCGAGCATGGCGCCAGGGAGCGAACCGATTCCGCCCAGGACTGCCGCGGTGAAAGCTTTCACGCCAGCGACGAAACCAATAAAAAAATCGACAACCCCATAGTAAAGCAGGTACATGATTCCGGCGACTGCCGCGAGGGCGGCGCCGATGACGAAGGTTAGCGAAATTGTTCGATCGGTGTTAACGCCCACGAGCGACGCCATTTTTAGATCCTGCTCGCAGGCGCGCATGTCGCGGCCGAGTCTTGTTTTCGACACGAGCCAGGAAAAAATCAGCATAAGTGTGAAGGTCGTCGCAACGATGATGATCTGGATATATGAAAGCTGAACCGCGAAACCGCCACGATCGATGATCGTGTAGCCACCAGGGATCAGCGGTGGCAGCGATTTGACCCGCGCGCCTTGCGCAAGCTGGACGTAGTTTTGCAGGACGATCGACATGCCGATCGCAGAAATCAGCGGGGCGAGGCGAAACGATCCACGGAGAGGGCGATAGGCGAGCCGCTCCACCGCCCAACCGTACAGCGCGGTGAGAATCATCGCGATGAGGAGCACCAGAAAGAGCGCGAGCGGCACGGCAGTGACGCCGATCGCGATCAACGCGAGGAAAGCGATTAAGGCTAGGAAGCCGCCTACCATGAATACATCACCGTGGGCAAAATTGATCATGCCGATGATGCCATAGACCATCGTATAACCGATGGCGACGAGACCATAAATCGAACCAAGCGCAATTCCATTGATGAGCTGTTGCAGAAAGTATTCCATATCGATGATCCCAATTCCTCGTTACAGTGCCGTAAGCGCGGCAACAAATCGAGGGGCATCGACGTGTCTTGACCCAAAAGGGGAGAGCGTCCAATTAATTCGCGTCAATGGAGGATTTTGATGTTCAGAAAAGTGCTGTTCACCGCTTTTGCATTGACAATGATTGCTCCCGGAATTTCTAAGGCTCAGGAATGGCCGACCCGCCCTGTTACAATGGTCATCCCGTTCGCCGCAGGCGGTCCCCAAGATGGCATTGGTCGAATAGTCGCACAGCGCATGGGTGAGATCTTAGGTCAGACCGTCATCGTCGAAAACGTCGCTGGGGCTGGCGGCATGACCGGCTCGGATCGTGTTGCGCGCGCCAATCCTGATGGATATCAGTTCGTGCTGGGTACTGTGGGTACGCATGCCCAGAATCAGCTACTTTATAAGAAACCTTCCTATGACGCTGCGACCGATTTCGTCCCAGTAGCACTGATTGCCGAGACGCCTCTCGTTCTGATTACGCGCAAGGATTTACCACCCAATAATCTTAACGAATTCGTTGCCTATTCAAAGGCCAATCAGAAGGCAATGCAGTACGGTTCAGCGGGGGTGGGTTCGGCAACGCATCTCGGCTGCATCGTTGTGAACGCCGTAATGGGTACGGACATTACCCATGTTCCTTTCCGCGGGACCGGTCCTGCCATGCAAGATCTGATGGGGGGTCGCATCGATTTCATTTGCGACCTCGTCAACACAGCTAAGCCACAGATTGATGGGGGCAGCGTGAAGGCAATTGCTATCATGACCAAGGAAAGATCACCGGCGCTGAGAAACGTGCCGACAGCCCTAGAGCAAGGTGTCAAGGATATGGAAGCTTATACTTGGAGTGCCATCTTCTTGCCCAAAGGTACGCCTGCTGTAATTGTGAAAAAGTTGAATTTCGCCATCGTCGGAGCAATGAATACACCCGCTGTAAGGGAACGACTCGGAAATCTAGGTACGCAAATAGTTTCAGATGACAGGGCCACACCTGAATATCTCGAAAAGTTTGTAAAAAGCGAAATCGAGAAATGGAGTGGTCCGATAAAAGCTAGCGGAGTCGTCATCGAATAATTCTTCGGCCGTGAAGAACGCCTTATCTGAAATTTCAGATTATTTCCTTCCAATTTCGGCCAGTACTTCTTCCGCTTCTTTCATAGCCGAATTGGCGGTCGGCACGCCGCAATAAATTGCCTGCTGCAAGATAATTTCCTTGATATCGTCTTTTGAAAAACCACCTTCGACAAGAGCCGCGCGCGTATGTAAGCGGAATTCCTCCCAGCGCCCGAGCGCAATCATTGAGGCGATCACAATGATCCGGCGTGTCCGCTCATCGAAATGCGGGCGTATCCAGATATCGCCCCAAGCATAGCGAGTGATTAGATCAAGAAAGTCTGCATTAAAATCATTTTTTTTCGAGACCGATCGATCAACCCAAGCGTCGCCAAGCACCTTGCGGCGCTTTTTCATGCCGGCGTCAAAGCGTTCTTTGTCGTCCATAGCACGATCCCTATGCCAGAAATCTCTTAAGCGTGTCGGTGTATTGCATATCCTGTTCGAGGTTTGACAAATGAGCCGCATCGAGTTTCGCGAGCCGCGAGCCTCTGATCCGGCTTACAATTACTTCGGCGTCCTTCAGAGTGGTGGCCGGGTCTTTTTCACCCGCGATTACGAGCGTCGGTACCTTGATCATGCCGATATCCCAACGTTGATCCATGTCGCGGATCGCGGCGGAGCAGCCGGCGTAACCTTGTGGTGGAGTGCTCAGTAGCATTTTACGGACCGTAGCGACGGTTTCCGTCGCGCGCTCACGGAAAGGTTTTGAAAACCACCGATCGATGACGGCATCAACGATCGCGATCATGCCTTGTTTCGTCACGGTCAGGATGCGCGAATTCCAAAGAACGGGATCACCGATCTTCGCTGCCGTGTTACTGAGAATGAGTTTATCGATGCGCTCCGGCGCGTTGCGGCCAAGCCACATTCCGGTCATACCGCCCATCGAAAGTCCACAGAAATGCGCACGCTTGATCTCGAGAGTATCGAGAATTTTCAGGATGTCCTTACCAAGTCGATCAAGCGTATAGGGACCTTTGGGTGCGTCTGAGCTGCCGTGGCCGCGCTGATCGTAGCGCAAGATGCGAAAGTCTTTTGCAAGTTGCTTTGCCTGACCATCCCACATGTGCAAATTGGTACCGAGCGAGTTCGAAAGCATCAGGATGGGCGCGTTCGCGGGGCCATCAATTTCGACATGAATGGAGCAGCCATCCGCGTTTATTTTTGGCATTAAGAGTTCCTCTTCGAAAATGGTTGTTCGAGCGATTGACGCACTTCCTTGAGGGTGTGTTCGATAAATGCCTCCGTGCTGCCGAGATAAGCAAGAGGATTGAACAGGCTTTTCAGCTGCTTCTCAGGAAGCATTTTGACGACTTCCGGGATTTCTAGAACGGCAGAAAAAAGGTCTTGTTTCTTCTTGGTCGCGCGTCTGCTGGCAGTCTCGATGAGTTCGTGCGCTTTCAGTTTTCCGATTTTCTCTGCGAGTGCCATTTGCACTGCTTCGGCCATGATGAGACCGTGCGAGATATCGAGATTGTTTCGCATCTTGATCCGGTCGACTTCCAATCCTTCGGCTATTTCCGCGGTTCGCATGACTGCACCCGACGCGAGGAAAAATAACTGTGGCAATGCGAGCCATTCGGCCTGCCAGCCGCCGAGCGCGCGTTCGTGTTCCTGTGACATGCCCCACAGCAAGCTTGCAACGAGACCGGGCGCGAGCGTGGCTGCCGCGAGAATCTGTGCCGATGCGGTCGGATTGCGTTTTTGCGGCATGGTCGAGGAGCTACCACGGCCCGGTGCGGAAGGTTCGAACGCTTCGCCAACTTCGGTCTGCATCATCAACGCCAGGTCTCGCGCGATTTTGCCGGTAGCTCCAATCAAAACGCCGAGCGAAGACGCGACATTGGCGATACGATCACGCTCGGCGTGCCAGGGTGCATCCGGAAGCGCAAGATCAAGCCGATCAGCGAGATGTCTTGCGACTTTCCGTCCGTGTTTGCCGAGTGAGGCGAGCGTGCCCCCGGCGCCGCCGAATTGAAGCACAGACGATTCATCAACGGATCTCAACAAATTGATGCGTGTGCGTGCGAGCAACGCCGCCCAGCGTGAGAGTTTGAGGCCAAAGGTCATCGGCACCGCTTGCTGCAACCATGTCCGTGCTGCTACGGGAGTTTTGCGGTGACGACGAGCAAGAGCTAAGAAATTTTTAATCGCGCGTTTGAGATCGCGATCGAGAAGCTTCGCGCCTTCACCAATAGAGATCACGGTTGCCGTATCGATGATATCTTGACTTGTCGCGCCCCAATGAACGTATCGAGCCGCATCGGTGTTGCGCTTTGCGACTTCCGCTGTCAGTGCTTTGATGAGTGGAATGGCAATATTGCCCGCGCTTGCTGCGGCCTCGCCCAGCGTTTCCACGTCGTAACGTCTTGGATCGCAGGCGAGTGAAATCGGGCGCACAGCTTTGCGTGGGATCACACCGGCAGCAGCTTCGGCATGCGCGAGGGCTGCCTCGATCGCGAGCATGCGACCTAGCATTGCGCGGTCCGCATGGAGGATGCGCATCTCGCGGGTTGCAAATAGAGGTCCAAGAAGCGACGATTGCACAGCTTTTAATCGGTCATGGATGGAACAGAATGGCCGCGGACTTTACGCCGTGGACGCGCTGGCAGGAAGCCCCGCAGAGGTGCATCGGCGCGCGTGGATCGCTATGCTGTACCATTAAGGAGAAGAATTCATGGCTCTGAATATGACTGGCGAGTATGTGTTGCCACGCAAACGCGATGACGTATGGAAGGCGCTAAACGACCCTGAAATGTTGAAACGCTGCATCCCTGGTTGCGAGTCACTCGAAAAAGTGTCGGATACCGAATTTACAGCGGTCGCGAAGCTCGAAGCAGGTCCCGTCAAGGCACGCTTCAAGGGACGCGTGAAACTCGAAGATTTAGTGCCGCCGGAAAGCTACAAGATTGTCGGCGAAGGTGAGGGTGGGGTCGCGGGCTTTGCCAAAGGCAATGCCGCAGTCGAACTCACGGAAATCTCCGAAGGCACAAAGCTCACATACAAAGCCGAGGCGAATGTCGGCGGCAAGATCGCGCAACTCGGCCAGAGACTGCTTGCGGGCACTGCCAAGAAAATCGCCGACAAATTCTTTTCTAATTTTGCCGCCGCGCTTTCGAAGTAAGGTGATGGCGATTCGGAGAGCGAAAAATGACCAATAGTACACAAGCCGCGGATGATGATGTGCTCTCCGCGGCCGAAAACTGGCGGCGGGCAGGGCGTGGGGTTGCCATAGCGACGGTAATCGAAACCTGGGGTTCTGCGCCGCGCCCTGTCGGTAGTCATCTCATTATTGATGACCGCGATAATTTCCTTGGCTCGGTTTCTGGCGGTTGCGTCGAAGGTGCAGTCGTGTCAGAGGCGGCCGAAGTTATTAAAAGTGGCAAGCCGAAGCTGCTCGAATTTGGAGTTGCGGACGAAACTGCGTGGAAAGTTGGTCTCTCCTGCGGTGGCACGATCCGCGTCTATGTGGAGAAGGTGGATTAAGGTCCAATCCAATTCATGCGTCTCGATCTGATTTCTGCATTAAATGTTGAACGCGCAACGCGTCGCGCTGCAATAATCGTGACGGATATTCAAACTGGCGAGCAACGGCTCGTTCGTGAAAAAGAAATCTCCAATGATCCGCTTACGGAGACACTCAAGGCGCAACTTCGTTCGGGCAAGAGCGGACTGATTGAAACCGAAGGGAAGCGCCAGTTTCTCGAGTTGCATCTGCCCTCACCCCGCATGGTGATTACGGGTGCGGTTCATATCAGTCAGGCGCTTGCGCCGATGGCGCGCATGCTCGGTTACGATGTCACGATCATCGATCCGCGAACAGCGTTTGCATCGAAGGAACGGTTTCCTAATGTACCGCTGTTGACCGAATGGCCGGATCAGGCATTGCCAAAGGTCAAGCTTGATCATTGGACTGCATTTGTGGCGCTCACGCACGATCCGAAAATCGACGAGCCGGCACTCGAAGCAGCGCTCAAGTCCGGATGCTTTTACATCGGTGCATTGGGTTCGAGGAAGACGCATTCAAAGCGGGTTGAGAGACTGCGCGCGCGTGGAATTGATGAAGCAGCGATCGCGTGCATACACGCGCCGATCGGACTTTCCATCGGAGCTGCGAGCCCCCCCGAAATCGCCGTCGCGATTCTAGCAGAGATTACCTTGCGTTTGCGGCGAGGGCCTGAGGCGCGGGCGTGAAGTTCGGTCCGGTTCCTGTCGCCGAAGCATTAGGCGCGATTGCGGCTCATTCTGTTCGTGTCGCGGATCGCGTGTTGCGAAAGGGCACCCGCATTGCCGAGAGCGATATCGTCGCTTTAACAGGCGCCGGAATTTCACAGATTGTGGTCGCGCGGCTTGAGCCCGAGGATATTAGCGAGGATGACGCGGCGGCCGCCTTGGCAAAAAAGCTTGCGGGAAATGGAGTTCACGTCGAGCCGGCTTTCACTGGACGCTCCAACCTTCACGCAGAAGTCGCGGGTGTTTTCCTGGTCGATCGAGAAGGTGTCGATCGTTTCAACCGTGTAGATGAAGCAGTAACTTTTGCGACGCTTCCAGCTTTTAAGTCGGTTCGCGCCGGTGAAGTGATTGGAACAGTTAAAATTATTCCCTTTGCAATACCCCGCAGCGTTCAACAAGAAGCACTCGCTGCAGCGAGCCCACTCGTCTCGATTGCACCCTATCGGCTGAAAAGTGTCGCGCTCGTTTCTACTCGCTTGCCGGGTCTCGCTGAAAAGGTGATCGAGAAAACTGTCCACGTGACGTTGAATCGCCTTGCACAGGCGGGGGCCATGATCACTTCGGAGAAGCGTGTCGATCATGCCATTGCGCCTCTTGCCGATGCGATCAAGGCGGCGATCCGCGATAAAGCCGAGCTCGTTATTATTTTTGGCGCCTCAGCGATCGCCGATCGGCGCGACGTCATTCCCATGGCGATTGTTGAAGCGGGCGGAATCATTGAACATTTCGGCATGCCCGTCGATCCGGGAAATCTTATGCTGATTGGCTCCGTTGGTGGAAAACCCGTAATCGGTGCGCCCGGTTGTGCGCGAAGTCCGAAAGAAAACGGGTTCGATTGGCTGCTCATGCGTTTGCTCGCGGGAATGTCTGTCAAACGCAAAGATGTGACGGCCCTCGGTGTGGGCGGTCTTTTGATGGAAATCGTGACGCGCCCGCAACCGCGCGAAAATCCGCCGCAACCGACTCATTCGCGGCGTTACGCCGCGGTCATGCTTGCCGCAGGCCGTGGTACGCGCATGATGCAGGAGAATAAACTGCTCGCCGAGGTGAGGGGAAAGCCTATCTTGCGGCTCGCGGTCGAAGCGGTGCTCTCGTCCAAGGCGCGCCCAGTGATTGTGGTTACAGGTCATGAGAGTGAGCGTATTGCGTCAGCGTTGAAGAGTCTCGAAGTGCAAATCGTGCATAATCCTAACTACGATGACGGACTTTCAAGTTCGTTGAAGGCGGGACTTGCCGCGCTCCCACCCGACACAGATGCAGTTGCGGTTGCGCTTGGCGATATGCCTGAGATTTCAGGCGAACTCATCGATAGGCTGGCGGCGGCCATTCATCCTGAACGCGGAACGCTGATTGCGGTCCCCGTGCGCGACGGTAAGCGCGGCAATCCTGTGGTGTGGTCCCGCCGATTGTTTGAAGAGCTTGCGAAACTTGAGGGCGATGTGGGCGCCCGTCATCTGATTGGTCTGCACAGCGAGGCGATAGCCGAAGTGCAGGTCAATGACGACGGAATTCTGCTCGACATCGACACGCAAGAAGCGCTTGCGGCCGCCCGTGTTCGGCAGTGATTTGCGAATGCCCGAATTGGAAATTTCCCGCACTACTGATGCAATCGTCGTAGTATTTCATGCAACCGCTTCAAAAGTTGTTCCTATCTCCGAATGAAGGTAACTATTTATCGTCACTTGGGAAGTGTATTATTCGGTAAGCAAACAATCGCAAACTCATCATTTACAGATACACTACAGCCGTCTCAATGTTAATTTGAGAGAAAATTACGTCATGGACGAGAAGCGGAGCAAACTTGTTTTTATCAATATTGCGCACTTCGTTGATCATTTCGTATTGCTCATTTTTCCAACCGTTGTTCTTGGGTTGCAAAGTGAACTCAGTCGTTCATATGCGGAGTTGATCGGGCTTTCGACCGCCTGTTTCGTCGCCTTCGGTCTGTTTTCATTACCTGCTGGTTGGCTCGGCGATCACTGGAGCCGACGCAAGATGATGGCGATTTTCTTTTTCGGTTGCGCGGTTTCTCTCATCGCGGCCGCGATTTCTCCCAATATGATTGTTCTTGCAACCGCGCTGTTCTTACTGGGCGTGTTCGCTGCGATCTACCATCCGATTGGCGTGACCGTTCTGCTCGCGAACTCTCGTAATCGCGGGCGTGATCTCGCCGCCAACGGCGTATTCGGGAATCTTGGCGTTGCCTTCGCACCGGGCATCACGGCCTTGATTGCTTCGCTTTTCGGATGGCGTACAGCCTTTGGCTTACCCGCACTTATCTGTGCTGCAATCGGCATCGCCTTTCTTGTGATGACAAGCGAGAAAAAGGAAAATCCAGCCGGGCGTGGAAAAACCGCTGAGGTCAATATGACTTTTGCCACTGCTGCGATTTTTTTTGGTGTATATGCCTTGCTTTCCTTCGCGGGCGGACTTGTGTTCAATACGGTAACGGTTTCAATTCCAAAAATCATCGACGAACGTGTTCACGGCGATGTACCACTGGCGTGGATTGGTTCGGTAGCAACGATCGTGCTGCTGTTCGGCGGGGCTGCGCAGTTAGCGGTGGGGCGGCTTGTTTCTCGTTTTGCGCCTCACATTCTTTTTGCGGCTATCGGAGCTTTGCAGGCACTGGGAATTGCTTGGGCGACGGTTGCGACAGGATATCCATTGCTTGCTGCGCTCGCGCTTTCGATTGCGATGATTTATGCGCAAGTTACAGTCGGCGACGTCGTGATCGCGCGCTACACGGCGGATGCATGGCGCGGGCGTATCTACGCGGTGCGTTTCTTTCTTGCCTTTATTTCGAGCGGTCTGGCTGTATTGATGATCGCAGCGCTGCATGGGAAGGGCGGTTTCAGCCTAGTGCTTTCCATCACGACTGCATGCGCCGGTGTGTTTGCGGTTTGCACTGCTTTGGTTGCGCTCCTTGCCGCACGAGTTGAACGCGGATTGGGACGGTTACAACCGGCTGAATAATATTCGGCTTGGCCGTATCAAAAAAATCCGATTTTCGGCGATCTGAGAAAGGGTTAGGGATGGTCAGGAGGGGGTATGGACGGGTTTTGCTTTTTGTGCGAAAATGACTGACCGGTCAGTCAAAATATCGCAGGATGCGAATGCCCAAGGCAAAACACAAGTCTTCCGTTACATCTTTTAGAGGCCGCAGTCGGCCCGCGCCAAGTCTGCGTGCGGAGAAAAGTGCGGCGCGGCGCGAGGCGATCCTCTTCGCTGCGCTCGATGAATTTTCGGTGCGCGGCTTCGCTGCGGCAAGGCTTGACGATGTAGCCCGGCGAGCGGGCGTCGCCAAGGGAACGATCTATCTTCATTTCCGCGACAAGGAAGCGCTTTTTCAGGAGATCGTTCGTTCCTTAATGGGCCCATTTGTCGGCACACTAGAAGGTGTATTCAGGGCCGACGTTCCCCTCCGCACGATTGCTGATGAAGTCGTGGATCTTTTCGTGCGCGAGGTTTTTGAAACCCAGCGCAAGAGCATTATCCGCCTCATTATTACGGAGGGACCGCGCTTTCCGAAACTCGCAGAATTTTATTATCGCGAGGTACTGTCGCGCATTTTTGTGGGTATGCGTGTGCTTGCCCGACGGGCACTGGAGCGCGGCGAGATTTCTGACGACGCGCTCATTCGCTTTCCACAATTAATCGCCGCACCCGGCTTAGTTGCAATTATCTGGAGTGGTCTTTTCGATGGCTTCGAACCACTCGACGTACGGGAAATGCTGAAGGCGCATATCAATATTTTGTTTGCCAAGGGAAAAATCGCATGAGCGTGTTTGGTGTCGTTTCGCGATGTGCGCTCGTATTGCTGACACTCTTTGTTGTGGCTTGTAGTCGGGACGGCGAGCAAACCATGCAGGGTTGGGTCGAGGCCGATATTGTTTTTGTTGGTCCAGATGAAGCGGGAAGAATGGAGACACTTTCCGTGCGCGAGGGCGATGTGGTCGCTGCAGGTAGCCCTCTTTTTTCGGTTGATGCTGATTTGCAAAAAGCCGACGTACTTTCGTTCGAGGCGATTGTCGCAAACACGAAACAGAGTTTCACTCGCGCACAAGAGCTTTTGAAAAGCAAGAGCGGCACGCAGAAAGATTTCGACGCAGCTCAGGCTGCCTATCTGGATGCGGAAGCGAAGTTGAATTGGGCACGAGCGCGGCTTCAGCGACGGAGCGTGAACGCGCCCGTGAGCGGCACGGTGCAACAAGTCTACTTCCGTCCCGGCGAAGTCGTATCACCAGGACGGCCAGTGATTTCGTTGCTTCCGCCGGGAAATGTGAAGGTGCGTTTCTATGTACCCGAGGGTACGTTGCCGCAAATCGCGTACGGCGACATAGTCCACGTGACCTGTGATGGCTGCGCGCCCGATCTTAGCGCGCGCGTGAGTTTCATTTCGGGCACATCCGAATACACACCGCCCGTCATCTACAGCCAGGATGAGCGCTCGAAGCTCGTGTTCCTGATCGAAGCGCGACCCGAAAAGCCAGATGCCTTGCGTGTTGGTCAGCCAGTGAGCGTGCTGATCACGAGGAAGGTAAAATAAATGACAGCCGCGGATGATATCGTCATCAATGTCAAGGGCCTGACAAAATCCTTCGGTGGCCGCACGGTGGTGCGCGATCTCTCGATGCAGGTGAGACGGGGTACGATTTACGGATTTCTTGGTCCAAATGGGTCCGGAAAGACGACAACGATTCGCATGTTGTGCGGATTACTGACGCCAGATTCTGGGCATGGCAGCTGTCTCGGCTATGACATCATCACTGATACCGACAAGATCAAGCGGCAAGTTGGTTACATGACGCAGCGCTTCAGTCTCTATCAAGATCTCTCGGTGCGTGAGAATCTGGAATTTGTCGCGCGCATTTATGGCATGGCGAATCCAGTGAGCGCATCACGCGATATGATCGTTCGGCTTGGACTTAAGGGCCGTGAGGAACAGATTGCGGGTGATCTTTCGGGCGGCTGGAAGCAGAGACTTGCGCTCGGCGCCTGCACGTTGCCCGACCCGCAATTGCTTCTACTCGACGAGCCGACCGCTGGTGTTGACCCGAAGGCACGGCGCGAATTCTGGAGCGAGATCCATACAATGGCGGCAGGAGGGCTCACGGTTCTTGTTTCGACGCATTACATGGACGAGGCTGAGCGATGTCATGAGATCGCCTATATCGCGTTTGGAGAAATTCTCGTTCGTGGCACAGTGGAACAGGTGATCGAGCATTCGGGTCTGACGACCTATAGCGTCACTGGCGGTAATCTCGCGCTGCTTCAGACGGAACTCGAAAAGAAGCCGGGCGTCGATATGGTCGCGCCATTTGGCACGAGCTTGCATGTCTCGGGCCGTGATGCCGCTAAACTTCAAGCTTCAATAAAATCCTATCGCGGCGACAAGAAATACGTTTGGAAACACTCTGAACCTTCGCTCGAAGACGTGTTCATCGATTTGATGAAAACATCGAAAGACAATTTTCAATGAACTCGTTCAGAATGTTGAGCTCGGATGGATTCTTGCGGCGCGTGTTCGCGATGATGCTGAAAGAAGTATTGCAGCTGCGCCGTGACCGCGTCACGCTCGCTACCATGATCTCGGTCCCATTGATGCAATTGATCATCTTCGGTTATGCGATCAATACGACGCCGCATGACTTGCCAACTGCCGTTTTGCTGCAAGAAAACAGCGATGTCGGCCGATCGATTCTCGCCGCATTGCAGAACACGAAATATTTTAAGCTTACCTATCGCGCGCATGATACCGACGACTTCAATCATTTGCTTGCGTCGGGGAAAGTCTTGTTTGGGGTTGAAATTCCGGCCGGGTTCGAGCGGTCGTTGAGACGCGGTGATGGGCCGGCTCTATTGATTGCGGCCGACGCGACTGATCCAGTGGCGGCCGGATCTGCGCTCAGTGCGCTGGGGCAAGTTGTCAATACCGCGCTGAGAAATGATCTTGCAATTCCTGACTCTGGCAAGCCTCCATTCGAAATCCGGGCACATGCTCGTTATAATCCGGCTGCCAAGACCGAACTCAACATCGTACCTGGCTTGCTCGGCACCATTCTCACCATGACGATGCTGATTTTCACGTCGCTCTCGGTCACGCGCGAGACGGAGCGCGGCACGATGGAGAGCCTGCTTTCCATGCCGATTACGCCACTCGAAATCATGCTTGGCAAGATCGCACCTTATATTTTTATCGGAGCGATGCAGGCGACGCTTATCATTGTCGCAGGAGTTTTAATGTTTCACGTTCCCATCTTGGGAAGCATGTTTTTGCTGGCTCTACTGACAACATTATTCATCATGACCAATCTTGCATTTGGGTTCACGTTTTCGACGCTCGCCGACAACCAGTTGCAGGCGGTGCAAATGTCGATGATGTCATTTCTGCCCAGCATGTTGCTTTCCGGATTTTTGTTCCCTTTCGCCGGCATGCCCAAATGGGCGCAGTATCTCGGCGAAATTTTTCCACTTACGCATTTTATTCGTATCGTGCGTGCGGTGATGTTGAAGGGATCATCGCTTGTCGATCTTCGTTTTGATACGACGGCGCTTCTAATTCTGATGCTGATCGCAATGGGGATTGCCGTGACGCGGTTTAGGAGGACGCTGGATTAGGTTACCTCACGTTCATGCTTGTCAATGCGCGCAGTTGTTGGCGACTTGCGTTGGCTAATCGTGGGGCATCAAAAATATTTGTTGTGCCCGAATATTGACCTCCAGACAGACCTTCGCCCAACGTTTTGAAATGGTCCTATGTACATAATAGCAGGTAGGCGACTCGGGCGGTCCCCACACCGACTGCGAACTCGGGGAGAGGACCGTTGTAATTTGCTTTCCAGAAGCAACGCTTGTTGCCGCATTGCCAACCCGCCTCGGACGACTGCGTGTTCACAGCAAGGAACAATAATGCGACTGGGATCAGTAACGATAGCTTCATCACGTTGACCGCCGGCAACTCTGCGATGCCCTTACCGGAACCCGCCATGGCGTTGATTATTCGCTGCGGTTCGTTGCCGCAGCATCGTTTTCACCTGAGTTGCGCTTTTGATCGGTGCATCGGAGACATTGTTCTCAACCCAAAATAGGCTCAAACTTTCTTTGCGCCAACAAACCAAGGAGGCAACAATGCGTAAAGTAATAATCACCCTAGCGGCGATGGCTGCGATCGTATTTGCCGGTGCACAGACCTATAAGGCCGACGCTGCGACGTGGAGCGCGAACGGAAAATTGAAGGCAGCTGCGGAAAACATGACCTCAATCCAAAAAGTGGCCTGCGCTGGATATGGCGGACGCTGCCCTATAGGAACGCGATGGTACTGCGGTCCTGCCGGTCGGTGCAGTTGCGTTCGTTGCTGATTCTCGCATAACATTCCAGGTACGGCGACGTAAAAAGGCCCGGAATTTCTCCGGGCCTTTCAGTTTTCCGGCCAGGGTAGCATCTTAGCCATTGCGTCGTTTCTTGGTTGCTGCGTTGTCATAACCGGCGCCGGAATCAGGATTCTTGTTTAACAGGGGAATTCCAATGCGTGTGGCAGTGATGGCGACCGGAGCGCTCGGCGGTTATTTTGG